>Ga0247833_1000095_pt1 | contig 143757 bp, 123 predicted proteins | sample LaCruzMarch2015__7_FD_187117 | JGI IMG/M metagenome (GOLD analysis project Ga0247833, IMG submission 187117) | Freshwater microbial communities from meromictic Lake La Cruz, Castile-La Mancha, Spain - LaCruzMarch2015_8m | ecosystem: Environmental > Aquatic > Freshwater > Lake | place: Spain...
GTTCGCCGCCGTCCCGCGCGTCGCCGCCTGACCTCCGGAAATCCGGAATTGCTCGGATCGACTGAAGACGGTCGCCGCTCCGTCGAAATTCGGCAAAAGATCCTCCACCGGCACCGCCTTGGGAGCAGGCTGGTTGGTAAGGTCATCTTGCTTATTGGCAAGGTTCTCTTCCGCCCGGCAGAGCGTCACCGCCAGGAAAAAGACAGCCAGCGACCGGGCACACGACGCACCCGGCCTGATGGACTTTTCCATTTTCAAAATACTTGTTCGCCCGCTGACTCGGTTCGCGTCGGCTCTTTCGGATCGAGAACGAGGCGCTTGTCCTCAATCTTGATTCGCGCCATGCGCTGGAAGCCGAGGTCGAGCTCGGTCTCGAAAAGATCCGCAATTTTCCGGAAGTCCGGCATGACCATGATCAGGAAACCCTGCGGCACGGTGAGCTGGCCGAAGCGTCCGCCGCGCGTGGGGATCGGCGCAAGCTCATGGAAACCGCCGCCATGGAGGTGGATCTGCGTCGAGATACCCTCGGCTGATTCCGTCTGTTCCACCTGTAGAAACATCGAGGTGGTGAGTGGATATCCCGCGACATCGCGCTCGATGATCACTTCGGCGACGCCGGCCCGCAGCCTCACGCAAACCCGTTTCAGGGACACCCATTGGGCGAGTTCGCCGCCCTGTTTCAGTTTCAGTTCGCGCGTCAGCCATTGGTTCAGCTCCGTTTCCGAAAGGGTCACCGAGTAATCGCCCTCGATGGATTTCTGGAGCACCGCCTGCAGGTCGCGCGGCGGGCTGGCGGGTGTTGTCAGCGATGGTTCGACGCCGCCGATGTCAGAGAGATCCTGGGGCAGATAAATATAATAAAGCGCCGCGCCAAGACCCACTAGCAACGCGAGGACGAGCAGACCGCCCAGCTTGCCGAGGCATCCGCCGCGTTTCTTTTTGGTTTCTTCGTCGGACATGGGATCGGGTTTTAGCGGCTGTGGGATCGGGTGGAAAGAAGGGTTTACGGAAAACTGCGCCGCTCAGTCGGCCGCGGGTTTCGCCGGGGCGGGTGCGTCGGCCTTTTTGGATTCCGGCTTCGGCTCGCTTTTTTCGGAAGGCTTGTCGGCTTTCGCGCCGGACTCGTAAGAGGAAGAACGGTAATCCGTCTGGTAGAAACCGGAGCCCTTGAAAATGATCCCGCCTCCCGTGCCAAGCAGGCGCCGCACCTTCCCCGCACAATCCGGCTGCGGGCAATCGGTAAGCTTTGCGTCATTCATACTCTGGAAAACCTCGAATCGTTTTCCGCACTCAAGGCATTCATAGTCGTAGTTGGGCATGGTCTTAAAATTCAGGCGATATCAGCTTCGCCGTCACGCGACGATAGTGAAGCCTTTCAGATCTGGCAACGTGTCAATTTTCTCCTCCACCGCCGCCTTTATGTGGTGCGCCACCGCCGAATCCTCCCGCAGATCGCGCAGAAACTCCGCCACCTCGCCGCGCTCCCCGGCCACGATCAACTCCACCGTCCCGTCGGGCAGGTTCCGCACCGTCCCCAGCACATCGTAGCCCCGCGCCAGTTCCTTCGCCGTCCAGCGGAAACCCACCCCCTGCACACGCCCGCTGTAAATGATCCGTCTCGCTGTCATCGCGAGGAGGATGGAAAGGATGCGGCAAAATTCCAACCGGATAGTGCGGAGATCTTCCAGACGGTATGCGGTGCAAGCGTGATCCACGCGCGACGCAAAAGCGGCCGGCTGGGTGAAATGCGATCGCACACAGAGACCGGTTTACGCAAGCTTCTAAACCAACTCCCCATACTCAAGCAGCCCCTGCCTTCCGCCCTCGCGGCCGAAACCGGATTCCTTGAATCCGCCGAAGGGCGAGGTGGGGTCGAACTTGTTGAAGGAGTTCCCCCAGACCACGCCGGCCTTGAGCTGTGAGGCGACGGCTAAGTATTTCGATCCCTTGTCCGTCCACACGCCCGCGCTGAGGCCGTAGGCGGTATTGTTCGCTTTCTCCACCGCCTCGTCGGGCGTGCGAAAAGTAAGTATGGAAAGCACCGGGCCGAAGATTTCCTCCTTCACCACCCGGTGGCTCTGGGTGACGCCGGAGAGTAAGGTTGGCGGGAAATAAAAGCCCTTTTTCGGAAGCTCGCAGGCGGGTTGGTGGATCTCCGCGCCCTCACTGGTGCCGGCATCGACGAGTTCGGTGATGCGCTCCCATTGCTGCTTCGAGTTGATCGCGCCGATGTCGGTATTCTTGTCGAGCGGATCTCCGGTGCGGAGGGATTTCATGCGCAGCTTGAGTTTCCGCAAGACCACGGCCTCGATGCTTTCCTGCACCAGTAGCCGTGATCCCGCGCAGCAGACATGGCCTTGGTTGAAGAAGATTCCGTTGATGATGCCCTCGACGGCTTGGTCGATCGCCGCGTCTTCGAAAACAATGTTCGCGCCCTTGCCGCCGAGTTCGAGCGTGAGGCGTTTGCCCGTGCCCGCCAGCTCGCGCTGGATCCATTTCCCGACGCCCGTGGAGCCGGTGAAAGCGATCTTTGCGGCGGTCTTGTGCCGCACCACGGCAGCTCCCGTTTCGCCCGCGCCGGTGACAATGTTCACCACGCCCGGCGGCAATCCCGCGTCGCGGATCAGCTCGGCGAATTTCAGTGCGGTGATGGAGGTGGTCTCGGCGGGTTTCAGCACCACGGTGTTTCCCAACGCCAAGGCGGGCGCAAGTTTCCACGCCAGCATCAGCAGCGGAAAATTCCACGGAATCACCTGACCGACGACGCCGAGCGCGCGCAGGTCGCGACCCGGCGCGGCATACTCCAGCTTGTCCGCCCAGCCCGCGTGATAGAAGAAATGCGCGGCGGCCATCGGCACATCGAAGTCGCGCGCCTCACGGATCGGCTTGCCGCCATCGAGCGTTTCTGCCACCGCAAATTCCCGCGCACGATCCTGCAACAGCCGCGCCAGGCGATAGAGATACTTCCCGCGCTCCGCGCCCGGCAGCTTCGACCACGCGGGAAAAGCTTTCGCCGCCGCCGCATAGGCCGCGTCCACATCCGCCTGCCCCGCCAGTGCGATCTCGGAAAGCTTCGCATCATCGCGCGGGCTGATGGAGTCGAACCACTTCTTCGATTTCGGGGCGACGAACTCACCACCGATGAACAGACCGTATCGATCCGCGATGCCCGCCGGTGCCGTCTCAGGAGCTGGATCGAATTCCCAGAGATCCCCGAAGAGGAGTTCGCGCGCCACCTGTTTTTTTTTCGTCGCCATATCGGAAAGATCGTTTGCCGAGCGAAACACTCCCCGCCCACGAGGAGCTTGGCGAGAAGAAAGCTCGCGAGGCCGACTCGCATCGGACCCGTTTCACCATGCATCGGGCATGGCGATGAGCGTGCTATTTCAAGCCACTCACAAGGCGGATCTGCGGCGTGTCTCCTCCCTCATCAAAGCTGGAACAGATCATCCGCCGGGGTTTTTCCGATGGAGATCTGCGCTTCGCCGTTGTTGGCGAGGTGGACGAGGCAGTGATAGACGGCTTCCGGATCGCCATCGGCCTCGAAGGCGACCTGCTCGGCGGTCTTCGCCTCGGAGACAAGGCGGCTGCGGACACGCCCGAGGAGATCGAGAAAGGTGGCGGCCGCGGCTTTCCCCGCCTCGACACCCGGCTGGTGGTAGGCGTTGATGTTCACCAAAGACGCGTAGAAGGAAACTGAGCGCTCGAACAACGCGATGAGCAAGCCGAGGTTGAACGGGCTCACCTCGCGGATCGAGATCGTCAGCGAGTTGCGGCCGTTCTCGTAAAGCGCGGCGCGGGTGCCGCGCAGGAACCCTTGCAGGTAATCCTGGCTGGTGTTGCCGGGATCCACCTCGATGGATTTCCCTTTTCGCCCGTGGCGCACCTCGATGAAGCATGCGAAGAAATTGTTCACCCCATCGCGGAGCTGCTGAACGTAAGCGTGCTGATCGGTGGAGCCCTTGTTTCCGTAAACCGCGATGCCCTGGTTGACGGTGTTGCCGTCGAGGTCTTTCTCCTTGCCCAGCGATTCCATGACGAGCTGCTGCAGGTATTTGGAAAACAGCACCAGTGAATCCTTGTAGGGCAGCACGACCATATCCTTCTCGCCCTTGCCGTTCGTCGCCTTGTGCCATGCGATCGCAAGGCGCATCGCTGCGTTTTTCCCCGCGTCTTGGGTTCGCGTTTTTCCATCCATCGCCGCCGCTCCGGCGAGCATCGCGTCGATGTCGAGGCCTTGCAGCGCGGCCGGAACAAGGCCCACAGTGGAAAGCACGGACGTGCGCCCGCCGACCCAATCATCCATCGGAAAGCGCTCGATGAAGCCGTGCTCGGTGGCAAATTGATCGAGCTTCGAGCCCTCGCCCGTCACCGCCACCGCGTGTTTACCGAAGTCGATCCCGGCCTTCTCGAACGCCGCCTTCGCCTCCAGCATGCCGTTGCGCGTCTCCGGGGTGCCGCCGGATTTCGAGATCACGAGCACCAGCGTTTCCGCAAGATTGAGCGTGGCGAGCGTGTCGTCCATCCCCTGCGGATCGGTGTTGTCAAAAAAGGAAATTGGCATCCTTGCCTTCTGGCCGATGGCGTGGGAAACAAGCTGGGGTCCCAGCGCCGATCCGCCGATGCCGATGAGCAGCACGTGCTTGAACAGGCTCCCATCGGCCGCACGGACTCCACCTGTGTGGACGCTCTCCGCGAATTTCTTCAGAGCCTTGAGCGGCTCGGTGATCGCGGCCCGGAGTTCCGGCGTCGGTGCGAGATCCGCGTTGCGTAGCCAATAGTGACCCACCATGCGCCCCTCGTCGGGATTCGCGATGGCTCCGCTTTCCACCGAGATCATATCGGCGAAGGCCTTGTCCACTTTTCCGCCAAGCGCATCGGCATAGGCCTTGTCCACATCCATCAGGGAAAGATCCAGGCTGAAGCCAAGATCATCATAGCGCACCAAGTTCTCGTTGTAGGATTTCCAGCTCATATTTTTTGGGATGAATTTTTATTAGTCAGGCTTTTCACACAAGAGCAAGCCCGGGCTAAATGAGAAGAATCAACCACGGATGAACGCGGATGAAAGATGGCACCCGTCTCCACCTCAAATCTCAATCCGTGTTCATCCGCGTTCATCCGTGGTTCAATTTCGGTTTTCGGGTTTTATTCTCCCTATTGCATCTGCCTTGGTTCAGTAATGGAGGATGGCTCTCACTTTATCGGCGGGGAGTTTCCCGCGCCCGCCGAGGAAGGAAAGCTCGATCAGAAAGGAAATCGCAACAATTTCAGCACCCAGCCCTTCGAGGAGTCTCACCGCCGCGCTGGCCGTGCCGCCGGTCGCCAGCAGATCGTCCACCAGCAGGATCTTCTCGCCCGGCCTCACCGCGTCCTCATGAATCTCAACAATGGCTTCGCCGTATTCCAGCGCGTAGGCCTCCTCATTGCACCGCCACGGCAGCTTGCCCTTTTTCCTCACCGGCACAAAGCCCGCCCCCAGCCGATCCGCCACCGCCGCCGCAAATATAAAGCCACGCGCATCGATCCCCACCACCTTGTCCACCTTCGCGCCGCCCGCCGTTTCGCAGAGCTGGTCGATGGATGCCCGGAAAAGCGCCGCGTCGCCTAGGATGGGCGTGATGTCCTTGAACACGATCCCCTCCTTCGGAAATCCCTCCACGTCCCTGATCGCATTTCTCAGTTGCTCAATCATGCCCGAGAATCTCTGCCTGAGAGGAAAGGGCAAGAACCGAAGAACCGTGACGGCGTATCGTTTTGCTGCGTTCCCTTAGTCATCTAGGAACTTTCCGGGATTCAATATATGGTAGGGGTCGAGCGCGCTTTTCAGCGAGCGATGAACGGCAAAGGAAACCTCCCCGAGTGCCTCCTTGATCCAAGGTTTTTTCGCGAGGCCGATCCCGTGCTCACCGGTGATGGCACCGCCATTCTTCAGAACCCAAGCGAAGAGAATGTCGAGCGCGGCGTCCGCGCGTTTCCTGACCTCCGGATTCCCATAGTCTTCAACCATCAGGTTTGTGTGGATATTGCCGTCGCCAGCGTGGCCGAAGCATGCAATGGCGATACCGGTTTCCTCCTGCAACATACGGGCAAACTCTACGAGTTCGACCAGCTTTCCGCGCGGGACGACTACATCCTCGTTTAGCTTGGTCAAACCGGTGTCGCGCAGCGCGTAGGAAAATCCGCGCCGCATTTCCCAGATCGCCTCGCATTCCTGTTCGTTGAGCGCCACCCGAATCTCCCCCGCCCCAGAGTCTACGAGGAGTTGGCGAAGCTCTTCCAACTCGGCGCGCACCGCCGCAGGCCGCCCGTCGATCTCGACGATAAGGTGACCGTCGCCCGGAGGAAAGACATCGGCTCCGTGTTTTTTCCGCGAGGCATCCAGCGTGAAGGCATCGGTAATCTCAAGGGCTGATGGCAAATGTCCGGCCTGGAGGACCTTGTGCACCGTCTGCGCCGCCATGGCGAAATCCGGAAAAACAGCCGCAAGCATCCCGCGCGCCGGAGGCTTAGGGATGATGCGCAGGGTAATTTCTGTGACAACCCCAAGCATTCCTTCCGATCCGACAAACAGGCTGATCAAATCAAAACCCGTCTTGTTCTTGTGCGTCCTGCCACCGCATCGCATCACGCGGCCATCGGGGAGGACGACCTCCAGTCCGATGACATAGTTGCGAGTTACGCCATATTTGAGGCAGCGCGGCCCGCCGGCATTGGTAGCGATATTACCTCCGATCGAACACTCTTTCAGCGATGCCGGATCCGGCGGATAGTCCCAGCCCAGCGCACGAACGGCCTTCTGTAAATCTCCCGTGATCACGCCCGGTTGGGTAACCGCAACCCCGTCCCTCGGGTTGATGTCCAGGATCGAGTTCATCCGGGACATTGATAGTAAAATACCGCCCTTTACGGGGACGCACCCGCCAACATAGCCGATTCCCGCACCGCGCGCGGTAACCGGAATCCGTCTCTTGTGCGCGTATGCCAGCAGCCTTGAAACATCATCCGTGTTCTCCGCAAACACCACCACTTCTGGCATATGGCTGGCATACCATTTATCCTTCGAATGTTCCTCCCTCACATCGTGCGACACACCGAGCTTGCACTCCCCAAACATAGCGGTCAGATCCCCCAGCAAGCTTTCCTGCAATTTCATAAATTTTATCTTATCCGCAGAAGCATCGAGGTCAACTCGCCTTATCCCAAAGGCTTTCGCGGACGACTTGATAGCTAACCCAAAAAACCGTCCACACGGACAGGGAAAAAACATCCGTCCGTTTTAGGTAGGTGGATACCACCGATTACAACAACGCCAGCGGATGGATCTGATTACAGGAACCTCCAGCTGCGGTATTTTCTAGGGTGGGCCTTGAGCTTCTCTTTGCATTCTCGTTCATTTGCACGTGGAATTGGAGGTTTCCAGTCCGGCGATCTCCGCTCCGCTTCCGCAGTGGTTTGAAATCTTCTCTTCCCTAGTCTAGGAACCCTTGCCATCGTGACGGCCTGTGAAAGTCATCGCCATCGCAAACCAGAAGGGAGGGGTCGGGAAAACGACCACCGCCATGAACCTCTCCCACGCCCTCGCCCTGCGCGGGCAGCGGGTGCTGCTGATGGATCTCGACTCCCAGGCGAACTGCACCAGCGGCCTCGGTATCGAGGCCCCGCCGCTCTCCTCCATCTATCCCGTCCTGCTCGGCGAAAAGGATATCCGCGAGCAGTTCATCACCGGTGGCCGCGAGAACCTCACCTTCGTGCCCTCAGAAATGGATCTGGCTGGCATCGAGATCGAGCTTGCCCGCTCCGACGACCACCTCACCCGCCTGCGCGGCATCCTCCAGGGACTGAAACCGAACGACCTTTTCGAATACTGCATCCTCGACACCCCGCCCTCGCTCGGCGTGCTGATGACCGCCGCACTCGCCGCCGCCGACGAGATCCTCATCCCGCTGCAATGCGAATGGTTCGGCCTGGAGGGCTTGGCGAAAATTGTCGGCGTGCTCGACGAGATCCGTGGCTCCGGCGCGAACCCCGACCTCAAACTCGAAGGCATCGTGATGACGATGTATGACGGACGCACCCTGCTTTCCCGGCAGGTCGTCGAGGAGGTTTCCAACTATTTCCCCGAGGAAATGTATCACAACGTGATCCCGCGCACGATCCGCATCGGCGAAGCGCCCTCACATGGAAAAACCATTTTCGAACACGACCCCTCCGGCCTCGGAGCCGCCGCCTACGGAAAACTCGCCGATGAATTCCTAGTCCGCCACGCCCGCGTCGGCCCGCTCCTCGCCGCAAAGTGACCCAGTTTTCAGCGTTTCAGTTTTCAGCCTTTCAGTATTTACCTCAATACTCCTCCTCTTCCTCGCCCGGCACCGGCGGGATGAGATCCTCCCTCTCTAACAGCCGCTGCAGGTCGAGATCCGCGATGAGATCGGCGGGCGTACTCCTAACGGTCGATGCGTAAGGCACGATCCGATCCAGCTCCGCGATCGCGCAATGCACCATGGAGACCACGATGTCCGCATCGAATTTCTCGCGCTCGAAAAGGTTGGTCACGCGGAAGACCAGCATCTCGCGATCGAGGTCGTATTCGAAACCGCCGAGCGTGAGTTGCTTGTTGGCGCGCATCAGCAGTTCCAGCAGCGCGGGCATCTGCGGCTCGGCAATAAACATCGGACTTTCGGAAACGATGCTCAGCGCGTTGAGCTCCGTGAAGGCTTGTGCTACAACGTCCACCCGTGTGTGGTGTGCCTCGAAGCCGGCTCTCAACACATCCCGCCCTTCGACAAGCTCGGCGTGCCAGCCGTTTTTCCCGAATACTTCCTCCACGGATAAAATCTGCCTCGAATGCGGTCTCATGGCCGTGTCTTGCTCCCTGACCTTTGAAGTTTAAAGTTTAAAATTTAAAGTTTCACCCGACCCAGCACCGCCTTGGCCAGTAGTTCGCGAAGTTTCTTTCTCACAGGCGAAAGGGAAAGGTGCATCCCGGCGGTGCGCTCGTCGTTGAAATGCAGCGTGAGCCATATCCCCCGCTCATCGATCTCGGCATCGCTGATTTCCTGCCAGAAAACCATCTGCATCCGCTTCGCCGGGCGGAAGAACGGGAAAATCTCCAAGCCCATCGGCGTCAGGATCAGGTAGGCGTGCCTCGTGAGGTGTCGGGCCACCATAAAAAGCCCTACGGCCACCGCCAAAAACGGAATCGCCCACGCAGAATGCGGAACCGCGGGATTGATCGCGCGGTAGAATCCCGTCGCGAGCAGCGTCACCCCGATCCCGGTCATCACCGCACCCGCCACGCAGAAACCCGCCGCCTGCCCCGAGCGGGTGAATCTCAATTCCTTCTGCGGCTCCGCGACCATGAGTTGAGTTATCCCGCTTCCGCCCATACCGCAAGCGCCGCCTAGCGCGCGGGCGGCGATCCGTCGTCGTTTTCCTCAATGGTAACAAACTCATCCCCGTCCTTGTGGCGCCGCCAGATGTTTAGGCTCACCACGATGAGGAAGCCAAGAATCAAGAACGAAGTCTCCATGAAAAACGGCGTGGACATGATGCCGACAAACTTGCCGACCGTCTCCCCGAACAATCCGGGTATTTCCCGCCAGAACAGCAACAGGGATATGGCCGTCCCGAAAACCACTGCCAGGATCGCACCGCCCACCAAAATCTGTTTACCCCTGTTCTCCGTCGCTTGTTCGTCGATCACGCCGGATGTTAACCGCAACAACGTTCAACTCAAACAAGAATCAAAGCATAAAAAACCCACCCAAACTGATGCCTCTTTCCATTGAGCCAGGTTGTCTCAACATTTCCCGCGGTTTTGTAATGCCTTCGGCGATTTTTTTGGCCACGCCGCTGGACTCCGCATGGGCATGGCACGGCAGGCAGAACGAGCCAACGGCGACTCGCGAAAAAGCACCAATAACCCAGCGCCTCCCTGTCGAGATCATCGCCGCCGACACCCAACCGAAATGGGTGCTGGTGCCGATTGATCCGGGTTGAGCACGAAGCGCAGAGGCATATCCCCGCGATCCTATTCCTCACATATCCAAATCCAACTCACCGAAGGCCTGTTGATGGGTAATGCGGAGTGACAGGATTTCGAAATTGATGGGAGTGGATTCCTTCACCAGTCGGTAGACCGTTTCGCATTTCTGGTCTGCGGTCAGGTAGTGCGTGATTCCTGACGTCACATCCGCCTGCGCGAACATTTTCGTATCGTTGGGTATAATCACGCGCTGGGTGATTTCCTCGGGCATCTGATCACGTTTTGAAAAGACGAGCTGGGCAAACTCGCCGGCTTTTTGGGCGTGGTCGATATTGAAGGGAAGCACCTGGAAATACCTCATGGGCAGATTCTCGATCCTGTCCCTCACCGCATACTCGGCAAGCGCGATGGTGGAAACGTACAGCTGATGATGGTTCGCAAGGAGATATTTCAAGTAGCCCCGCGCGTTTGCGTGCAATGGATCCTGCGGTTGGTTCAAGCGGATCAAAAAGCCCGTGTCACAAACGACTCCATGTTTCACGGCGGCTTTAGACATGCGCGCCTCCCCGGATTTCATCGAGCCATTGGTCCGCGTCCGGCACATCCTGCCATGCGGGGGCCGCTTTTTTTATGAGACTGTCCAGATAGGTGTCCGAGTATTCCATGTCGTAGTCGAAGAGATCGACAAAGGTCAGCGAATTGCGATCCATCTCGAAGGTTTGCAGGTTCTGCTTACCGGTAGCTCGGATTCCGAACTTTTTGTAAAGGAGGTTTTTATCGGCACCTCGCAGGTAATCCTTGTCCGTTGAAATCCGAAGAGTGCCAAAATCTTCCGTGTCCAGATGGATATTGGGGCTGTTCTTGCCGCCGGCGTTGGTCAACTCACCGTAAAGATAAAACTCCGCGTCCACCCAGAGTTTGGCATTCCGCAGATAGTGCGTGGTTCGGTCGACTTTCAGGCGCCCCTCGTGCGCGCTGATCGTTACAACGTAGTTCTTTTCCACAGCCAGATGCTGCAATTTTTCGATCGCAACCGCGCTTCGTTCATGAAGGAAATCGATCTGACCCTGGGAACTGATTTGCGACAGAACAGCACCGAAGCCGATCACGCTCTGCATCACCGTCCGGAATTTATGCAGCACCGAACCTTCCTCGATCTCGTAACTAATCAACGGGCGTTGGGAACGCTTTTCCGCAGGGAACAGGAGCACCGCAGCTTGCGAAAGAATTTCCCGAATCTCCTCAATATCGACCATCGCGGGTGTGAGCTTCCTAGCCCCCACCGATCCCTCGATCTTGATTACAATTTCTCCCAAAGCATCCATACCGAGCAAAGTATGGCTCACGGAGGCCGCCTATTCAATCCGCAAAACACCAGGCTTATTCCCTCGCCCTCACTCCAGCTTCCCGAGCGAGCGCAGGGTCTCCAGGATCTCTGCGATCTGGGATTCTCGGGGCTTGGATCTCTTGCCGAAGCAGGCGGAGATGGCCATGGCGTTCGCGCCGGTGGCGGGGAGGAGTTTCTGGATCTCGGCGACCTGGGCGGCGAGGCCGGGGGGCAGGGCACGAGATTGACGATTGTTGATTGCTGATTGCTGATTGTTGATTGTTGATGGCTGATTTTGGATTGGGAAGGCGGCTCCTCGGTGCCGGGGAGGTTGGGGGTTTCCTCGGTGGGGGTGGCCGACCGGAGATCGCCCCCACGCTGGTATTCCGGGCGGAGCCAGCGGATGAGGCCGCGCTTCTCTTCCGCCGCGCGCTCGTGGTTGAGGGCGACGAGGCGGGTGAGGAGTTCCTCTTGTCTTGCGTCTTGTGTCTCGGAGTCTTGTGTCTTGATCGCAAGATCACCCCACCCGTACGCCTCGAAGACGGCGGCGACGTTCCGTCGCCGTTGATACTCGGCGACCGAAGATCGCCGCCACGGAGCTTCTCCAGCACGTTGTACATCTCGGTGAGGGTGAGTCCGGGATAAGCCGCCTGCCGCGCCTTCATCTATCCATTGAGCTAGGTTGTCCCCACATTTCCCGCGGTTTTGTAATGCCTTCGGCGGATTTTCTGGCTAGTGATCCGCGTATGACCCGCAACGATCCCGCCAGCCTCCACGATCAGCTCCGCCAGGAAATCCTGTTGGCGCGGGAGCGGATTTATCACTTCGGGCAGCCTACGCCGCTGGAGCGCCTAGCGCTTCCGGGCGGTCCGGAAATCTGGGTGAAACGCGAGGATCTCTCCGCGATCAAGGCCTACAAATGGCGCGGCGCGGCAAACCGCATGGCCACCCTCACGGAGCTCGAGGCCGCGCGCGGCGTCGTCACGGCCTCCGCCGGAAACCACGCGCAGGGGGTCGCCCTCGCTGCGAAAAAACTCGGCATCCGGGCGCGGGTTTACATGCCGCGCTCGACCCCGAAGGTGAAGCAGGACGCGGTGCTCGCCCACGGTATGGAATACGTTTCCATCCACCTGACCGGCGATAGCTATGATGACGCCGTGCAGGCCGCGCGCGAGGACGAGGCGGCGACGAAGGCCTTTTACATCCACGCTTATGACGACCTCCTAGTCATGGCCGGCCAGGGCACGCTCGCCGACGAGATCATCCTTTCCGGCCACGGCCCCTTCGATGTCGCGTATCTCCAGATCGGCGGCGGCGGGATGGCGGCAGGCGTTTCCACGTGGCTGAAAACCTACTGGCCCGACATCGAGATCGTCGGCGTGGAAGGCGAGGGTCAGGCGTCCATGAAAGCCGCCATTGACGCAGGCGAACCGGTCACCTTGAGACAAGTCGATCTTTTCTGCGACGGCACTGCCGTGAAGCGCGCGGGCGAGTTGCCCTTCGCGATCTGTAAGGACAACCTCGACCGCATCGCCACGGTCACCAACGCCGAGGTCACCTCCGCGATCCGCGCGCTTTGGGAAGGGCTACGCTGCATTTCCGAACCTTCCGGCGCGATGGGACTCGCCGCCGCGCTGGCGGAGCGGGATCGGTTCGCTGGGAAAAAGGCAATCGTCATCCTCTGCGGCGCGAACGTCGATTTCCTCCAAATCGGACGAATCGCCCAATCGGAAGGTTCCTCCGCCCGCCACAGCCGCACTCTGCGCGTCCGCATCCCGGAAGTCCCCGGCGCGATGCGCAAGCTGATGGACGACTGCTTCTCCGGCATGGATATCACCGATTTCCAATACGGCAAAACCGACAACGATCTCGCCTGGCCCGCCTTCACGCTCGCCTCCGATACGGCCGAAGCCATCTCCTCCGTAACGGTGAAGCTCGACGCCCTCGGTCTTTCCTGGCATGACGTCACCGGCGCGACGGACATCGGCTTCCGCGCGATCGCCTTCCGCGGCGACCTCCTCTCAAACCCGCTTTTCCTGCGCCTCGATTTCTACGAAAGACCCGGTGCACTCCACAATTTCCTTGAGAAACGAGTGGGTGGAAACGCAAACCTCGCCTATTTTAACTACCGCCAATCCGGCGAGCGCGTCGGACGCGCCCTCATCGGCCTCGATTTCCCCTCGCCCTACGAACGCGATGCCTTCCTCATTTCCCTGCCGCCGCAGGGAGAAGGTTACCGGCTTTGCGAAGCCCTGGATGCAGAAGCCTCCGCAAGGCTCGCCTCATCGTCCGTTTGAGCGGAGTTCGGGCATGCCGGTTCCCAACCGCAAACGAGCCTGCCCACCCGCATGCCAATTCCTCTCGACACGCCCCCGCCAGCGGACAAACCTGCCTCTCCACTCCCCTTCCCTTCATGCGGACTGCGTTATTCGGTGATATCCATGCCAACCTTGAGGCTCTCGAAGCCGTCCTCGCCGATGCCGCAGGCCAGGGCGTGACCGATTACGTCTGCTTGGGTGATGTCGTCGGCTACAACGCCGACCCCGCTGCCTGCCTCAACATCGTCCGCGATATGGGCTGCCCCACCGTGAAGGGCAACCACGACTTGGACGCCTCCGAAGATCATTCACTCGACAACATGAATCCGGTTGCCGCGACCGCCCTCCAATGGACGCGCGACCAACTCGACGAAGATCAGCGCCTCTGGCTCAAGCGCCTGCGCATGGTGCGCCAGGTTTCCGACTACACCATCGTTCACAGCACCCTCGACCAGCCCGCGCACTGGAATTATGTGACGAACCGCTTCGATGCGATGTCGAATTTCTCCTACCAGTTCACCCAGCTCTGCTTCCACGGCCACACCCACGTGCCGCGGGTTTACATGAAATCCGACAAGGTGCGCGAAATTCCCGCCGAGTCCATCGCCATCGAGCCGGGCGCGAAATACTTTATCAACATCGGCTCCGTGGGCCAACCCCGCGACGGGGATCCCCGCGCCTGCTACGCGATCTACGACCAGAAAAACAAGGTCGTCGTCTTCCGTCGCGTCGAATACGATATCGCCAAAACCCAGGCCAAGATCATCGAAGCCGGACTTCCTAAAATGCTCGCGGAACGGCTTGCCGAGGGAAGGTGAAATTTCGCTACTCCCTATCTCCGAGCTGATTGTCTGCTGTAAATATAGTAAGGCATCCCCGCGATGCGAAGAGGCGGATTCGACACGGAAGCGCCGCGTTACGCGAAAGCCAGCGCGCGCTGTTTCATCTGGTTGGCCATCAGATTGAGGGCGTTGGCGCGGGTCGGGGCTAGGTGCTCCTTGAGACCGGTCTTTTCGATGAAACCCATATCCGCCGTCAGAATCGCGTCCGGGGTCTCGCCGTTGAGGACATTGATAAAAAGCGCGATCATGCCCTTGGTGATCAGCGAATCGGAGTCGGCGTAGAAATGAACTAGCCCATCTTTTTTCTCGGCATCCAGCCACACTTGGGACTGGCAACCCTTGATCAGGTGGCTTTCGTTCCGCGATCCCTCGGGCAGCGGCTCAAGCTTTTTACCCAAGCCGATCACATACTCATACCGCTCCGTCCAATCTTGGAAAAGCTCCAACTCCTCCAGCAACCGCTCCTGCTTCTCATTGATCCCGCTCACGCCCCGAATGGAGCGCGGTAAAACGGAAACATCAAGCCCCGATCAGGATGTGAATCATAGCGGGTAAAAAGATTTGAACCGCAGATGAACAGGATGAACGCAGATGAAGAGGATGTGATGTTCATGGACATGAAATGGACCGCGATTCTTCAGCTCGCCCAGGAGGACTGGGAATACAAATTTTTCCCATATCCTATTCTTTATCTGCGTTCATCCGTGCCACCTGTCCGTCGTCTTGTCCGCCGTAGCTTTAGCGAAGGAGGAAGCCTTGGCGAAATCGGATCCGTGGTTAAATTTCTTCAATCAGGTAGCGGGCGCGACTCTTTGCAACACACGCCCCACCACAAAAGCCACCGGCGGTAGAAAAACTGCGATACTGAACATCGGATCGAAGGCCTCCACCCTTTCGAGCTGCATCCAGATCAGCGCCATCGGCAGGAGCGTCACCCAATCCACCAGCGGAATCCCCGCCAGCAACGCCGAGACATGCGCAGGCACCGGCGACGAGTATTTCGTCAAACACAGCCCCAGCCAGAGGAAAAACGCAACCATCCCGACCCAACCCACCAAAGGCATCACCATCAGTGGCAACAGCGCAGCAACGACACCCGCCATCAGCAGCAACATACGCGATAGCAGCTTTTTCCTCTCGGGCACCTCCGCTTTCGATTCCCACCGTGCGCTCAGCGAGAGCGCCATGATATAGAGCAACAGCGCCGCCGCCGGAAACAACATCGAGCCACCCGTGCCGCCACGCACACCCACGAATCCCAGCACCGGCAAGCACGCCCGACACAGCCCCATCGGGATCACCGACCATGCGGCCTGTTTGTGAACCTTCGTGTAGAGAACGATGAAACCCACCAATACCGCCGAAACGACCCCCGCCCGCCAGCCATGCAGCGCCGCAAGGATCATCCCCACCGCGATCCCCGCACAGGCGAAACCCAGATAAAATTGCGACTCGAACAACCCCCTCGGCAGCGCCCGCTCCGGCCTATGCTGGACATCCCACTCACGATCCGCCCAGTCGTTGAGGAAATTTCCCGAAACGTAGAACAGCAACGCCGCGATCATCAGCCCCCACGGCCAGGAGAAATCCCCGCCCGTTTCCAAGCTCCCCAGCAACACCCCCACGCAGAGGTTGCTCACCACGCTCGGCACGTTCGCGATCCGCGCCGTCGCCAATAGGGCGTAAAGCTTGCCTTCCTTGTTCACGCCCCCACCTCAAGACCACCCGCCACGAAACGCAAGCCTTCCCTCATTCCCTGGTGGCTGGGACTTGCAGTCCCAGTCTGCCCGCCATAGCCGCGGCGTCGGTGGGTCCGTCGTGGGGACATCCTGTCCCCACTCACCTCCCCGCCTTGCGTTTCACCAACGCGAGGAAATCCCCGATCTCTTCGACGCGCAGCAACTTCGCGACTGCAAGGTACGCGATGCCCGCGACTCCAATCACGGCACCGAGCCACAGCCCTTTTTCCCAAACCGCCATCCCGCTCAGATCGATGAAAAGGAACCTGTCCGCCGCAAGGCACAGCCCGCCCATCACCGCTGTCGCCACGCCGACTTTTAGAAAAGCGACCCCTAGCCCCTTTGTTCCGATATCCCCGGCGTAGCGTCTCATCGCGAAGTAGAGGAATACGAAGTTTAGGCTCGCCACGATGCTCGTCGTTAGCGCCAGCGACTCGTGGCCCCATTTGAAAACGAATACGAACACGTAGTTGCAGCCGATGTTCACGAACAGGGCGATGAGGCTCGCGATCATCGGCAGCCAGCGTTTCTCGATCGCGTAGAAGGCCGGTTGCAGCACTTTCAAGCCCGCGTAAAAAAGCAGCCCGTAACCGTAAGCCCGCAGCGCCCCCGCCGTCGCCAACCTGTCAGCGGCATCGAATTTTCCCCTTTCATAAAGCAGGCTGATGATCGGCTCGGCCAGCACCACCAAGCCCACCGTCGCGGGAAACACGAGGAACATCACCAGCTTCAGTCCTTTCGAGAGCGTCGGCGCGAAATCGTCCCCCACCCCGTTGATCGCCGCCCGTGAGAGAGCGGGCAGAGTCACCGTCGCCACCGCCACGCCGAACACGCCGATGGGAAGCTGCATCAGCCGAAAGGCATAGCTCAGCCAGCTCACCGCCCCCTCGCCCACCCCGTAGGCAAACATCGCATTCACCACTACGTTCACCTGCGTCACGGAAGCCGCAATCACCGCCGGCCCCATCAGTTTCAGGATCTGCCGCACGCCGGAATCGTTCCATCGGAAATCCGCCACGAAACGGTAGCCCACCGCCCGCAGCGCCGGAAATTGACAAACCAACTGCGCCACCCCACCGATCACCACGCCCCAGGAAAATCCTACCAAACTGCGCGGCCCCCACGTCGGATCCATCCAATAGCCGATCGCCGCCCCGCCCGCCATCGATCCGATGTTGAAAAAGCACGAGGCCAGCGCAGGCATCCCGAACACATCCCGCGCATTGAGCATCCCCATCACCAGCGCCGAGATCGACACCAAAGCGATGAACGGATACATCACCCGCACCATCTCCACCATCAGCGAGATCTCCGCCGGATTGTAGCCGCGCGCCGACTCACCGCTTTTCGAAAGCGAGGTCAGCAGTTCCACGATCCAAGGCGCCACCCCGATTCCCACCAGCGCCACCAAGCCCATGAACACCGCAGCCAGCGTCATCATCCGGTTCGCCAAAACCCACGCGCTGTCTGGCCCGTCGGACTTCACCTTCTTGGAAAACGTCGTCACGAAAGCCTGCGACAGCGCCCCCTCGGCGAAAAGATCGCGCAGCAAATTCGGCACCTTGTAGGCTAGGTAAAAGCAGTCCATCCACCGGCTCCCGCCGAAAAGCGCCGCAAACATCATCTCCCGCGTTAACCCAAGCACCCGGCTCAGCATCACCGCCGCACTCACCCTCCATGTTGCCTTCGCGGACATCCGCGCCGTTCTTCGGCTATGGAGAAGGGGTTTGCAACCCCTTTGCGGAGCGCACCGTGGCCGCGGATTGCATCCGCCATGCCAAACATCCCTTCATATCCGTTCATCCATCTAGGTGATCTTAGGCATGGCGGATGCAATCCGCCGCCACCTTTCCCCCACCCCATTTCGCGCTCGCCAGTCACCCCGGATCGTGCTTTGAACGCCGCGCGGAAGCCGCTTCCGCCACGATGAATCCCCCACCTACCTTACACCCCGGCCGCACCCCGAAACTTGCGGCCACCACAATCGCCGCGCTCGGGATCGTTTTCGGCGATATCGGCACCAGCCCTCTCTACGCGTTCCGCGAGTGCTTTTCCGGCCCGCATGCCGCGCACATCGATCCACGAAACCTGATCGGCGCGGCCTCGCTGGTGGTCTGGTCACTATTGCTGGTGGTGTCGGTGAAATACCTCTTCATCATCCTGAAGCTGGATAACAAGGGCGAGGGCGGCATCCTCGCCCTTTCCGCGTTGATCCGGGGCGCATCGAAGGACGCAATGGGCAAAAAGGCGCAAAACATCCTGCTCTTCGGTCTCGCAGGCGCGGCTCTGATTTATGCCGACGGCATGCTCACTCCGGCCATCTCCGTGCTGAGCGCCGTGGAGGGACTCTCCGTGAGCGCGCCCATGCTCGCGAAGTATGCCGTTCCGCTCGCCGTGGGCATTCTCGCGACGCTGTTCGCCATCCAGAGATTTGGCACCGGCAAGGTCGGCGTGCTCTTCGGGCCCATCGTTTTGCTTTGGTTCTCCACCATCGGGTTTCTGGGTTTGAAGGAAGTGATTTCCCAGCCACACGTGCTGCTCAGTCTCAGTCCCGTGGAGGGCGTGTCTTTCCTTTTCCGCGAGTGGAAGCATGCCTTTCCGCTGCTCGCCGCCGTATTCCTTGCCGTCACCGGCGGCGAGGCGCTGTATGCCGATCTCGGGCACTTCGGCAACAAACCGATCCGCATCGGGTGGTTCACGTTGGTGCTTCCGTGCCTTGTGCTCAATTACCTCGGACAGGCGGCGTTGCTCACGGCGGACGCCGCGGCGATCAAAAGCCCCTTTTTCCTGCTCGCCCCCGAAACCTTGCGTTTCCCCCTCACCCTGCTGGCCACCGCCGCCGCGATCATTGCCAGCCAGGCACTCATCACCGGCGCGTTTTCCCTCACCACCCAAGCGATCCAGCTCGGCTGCCTGCCACGTTTCCTCGTCCGCTACACCTCGGAGCACTCCGCCGGGCAGGTCTATGTGCCGATGGTGAACTGGATGCTCGCCTTCGCCTGCATCCTGCTAGTCGTCACTTTCCGCACTTCCTCCGCGCTGGCGGGCGCCTACGGCATCGCCATCGCGCTGACGATGACCATCACCTCCGTCCTGTTCTACTTTGCCGCACGGGCGTGCTGGAACTGGTCTTTCGCCAAGGCGTTCGCGGTCACCGCCGTTTTCCTCATTCTGGACGGTGCGTTCCTCGCCGCCAACGCCTTGAAAATCGCCCATGGCGGCTGGCTGCCGCTCGTTGTGGGAGGCGCCATCATGGGGCTGATGCTCATCTGGATCTGGGGCAGGAAACGCCTTTACCAGCGCATCATGGCCGGGGCGCTTCCCGTCAGCCACCTGCTCGGAGAACTCGCCAAAGGTAGGATCCACCGCGTCTCCGGCACCGCCGTTTACATGAGCGGAAAGGATACGAAAGTTCCTACCGCCCTGCTCCACAACCTCAAGCACAACCAAGTGCTCCATCAGCAGGTCATCCTCCTCCACGTCTCGACAACGGACGAACCTCATGCCTCCGGCCCGGAAACCATCACCCATCAGGATCTTGGCGAAGGAGTGCACCGCGTCACCCTCCAGTTCGGTTTTGCCGACACCCCGGATGTCCCGCAGGCGCTCCGGCAGCCGCTGCCCGATGGCCTCCAGTTCAACCCCGCCAAAGCCACCTACTTCCTCGGTCGGGAAACCTACGGCTTCGGCAAACACGCTGGCATCCTCGACCGCGCCCGGCTTTTCCTGTTCGCCGTGATGGCCCGCAACGCCTCCCCCGCCACCGCCTACTTCAGGCTCCCGCCGGGCCGCGTCGTCGAACTCGGGTCTCAAATCACGCTCTAAATCGCATGGGGATTCCACTTGTGTGTTTTTCTTCGTGACCCCCCCACGCCGCCCGCATAGAACCCGTGCACAGCAATGGCAGGCAAGCTCACGTATCAGCAGGCAGGGGTGGACACGCGGAGAGCCGCGTCACTCGTCGGGGACATCAAGGGACACGTCAAACGCACCCAGCAAAACCGCAAGCTGCTCGGCGCATTCGGGCTTTTCGCGGCATGCTATGATCTTTCGGATTACGAACAGCCCGTCATCGTCACCGGCTGCGACGGCGTCGGCACAAAGCTGGAGCTTCTGCTTGAACACGACATGTTAGAGACGGCTGGGAAAGACCTCGTCGCCATGTCGGTCAACGACATCCTCACCACCGGCGGCGACCCGCTGCTTTTCCTCGACTACATCGGCATCGCCGCGCTCGACGAGGACAAGATCACCCGTGTGATCGGCGGCATGGCGGATTACCTCGAAGCCTGCAACTGCATCCTCGCCGGCGGCGAAACGGCCGAGATGCCCGGCATCGTCCCCGCCGATGTGCTCGAGCTTTCCGGCTTCTGCATCGGCTGCGCGGAGAAAAAAGATCTCATCGACCCCACCACCATCGCCATCGGCGACATCCTCATCGGCTACCCTTCCAACAGCATCCACGCCAACGGCTGGTCGCTCGTCCGCCGCGCCCTGAAAGAGATCGGTCCGGGCGTGGTCACCGACGAGGAACTCCACGCATGGCTAGAGCCCACCCGCCTTTACGATGATGTCGTCAACGACCTCAAGAAATCCGGCGTGAAACCCAAGGCGATGGCTCACATCACCGGCGGCGGGCTTCCCGAGAACCTGGAGCGCCTCTTCGTCGGCATGGGCGCGGATCTGGAAATTCCCGAATGGAAACTGCCAGGCATCGGAAAACTCCTCGAGCACGTCGATGCCGAGGATCGTTTCCACACCTTCAATATGGGCATCGGCTGGGTCGTCATCGTGGATGCCGCCCACGTCGAAACCGCCCTCAAGGCCGGCCCCGGCGGCCACATCCTCGGCCAAATGCGCAACGGCGACGGCGTGAAAGTAAAAGTGGCCGAATGATCCATCTTTTTTGAAAGTTGAAATTTGAATTTTGAATTTTAAAAGATTTTGAGCGACCACCTAAACCACGAATGCGGCATCGCGGCGGTGCGCCTGCGCAAGCCTTTGGCCTATTATTACGACCGCTACGGCACCTGCCTGTGGGGTATGAACAAGCTGTTCCTGCTCATGGAAAAGCAGCACAACCGCGGCCAGGACGGCACCGGGATCGGCTGCGTGAAACTGGACATGCCCATCGGCAAGCCCTACGTTCACCGCCGCCGCGGCATCGAGTCCGACGCCCTCGCACAGATTTTCCGCAAGGAAGTGAAGTCGTTCTTCAAGATGGATCGCAAGGGCGTCCTCGACAAAAGCAACCCGGACAGCGTCAAGGATCACTTCGACTTCGGCGGTGAGATCCTGATGGGTCACCTCCGCTACGGGACGAGCGGCGAGTTCGACGAAGGCTCCTGCCACCCCTACCTGCGCCGCAGCAACTGGCCGACGCGCACCCTCATGGTCATGGGAAATTTCAACATGACCAACGCCGCCGAGCTGAACCAAACGCTCATCCAGCGCGGCCAGCATCCGGTGTTCGGCACCGACACACAGACGGTTCTGGAAGAAATCGGCTACCACCTCGACGAGGCGCACACGAACCTCTACCACAAGCTTCGCGACCAAGGCATCCCCGGAGCCGAAATCCCAGAGCACATTTCCGCCGCGCTCGACATCCCCGACATCATCGCCCAGTCCGCCGAGCCATGGGACGGCGGTTACGCCATCTGCGGAGCCATCGGCAACGGCGACATGTTCGTCATGCGCGACCCGCGCGGTATCCGCCCCTGCCACATGCTCATCACCGAGGACGTGATCGCCTTCGCCTCGGAACGCGTCCCGCTGATGACCGTCTTCGAGGCCGAGGCAGATCAGATCAAATCCATCGATCCCGGCTCCGTGATCACGATCAAGGCGGACGGCACCATCACCGACAAGCAGTTCCACACCCCGCAAAAGTTCACTCCCTGCTCCTTTGAGAAAATCTATTTCTCGCGCGGCAACGACCCGCAGATCTACCGGGAGCGCAAGGCGATGGGCTGCGCACTCGTCGATCAGGTGGTCGCATCCATCGGCGAGAGCTTCGACAAAACCGTCTTCTCCTTCATCCCCAACACCGCCGAGACTGCCTACTACGGCATGATGGACGGCCTGCGCCTCTACCGCCGCCAGCAGGTGCGGATGGAAATCCTCGAAGGCGTCGCCGCCGGGACACTTACACCGGAAAAGGTCGATGAGCTGATCCTGCGTAACTGGCCGCGCGGCGAGAAGATCGCGCACAAGGACATCAAGATGCGGACGTTCATCTCCCAGGAAAAAGGCCGCGACCAGCTCGTCTCACACGTTTATGACATCACCTACGGCGCGGTGAAACCAGGCGACCAACTCGTGGTGCTGGACGATTCCATTGTGCGCGGCACGACGCTTAAGAAATCCATCCTCAAGATTCTCGCCCGCACCAAGCCTTCGAAGATCGTGATCTGCTCCACCGCCCCGCAGATCCGCTACCCCGACTGCTACGGCATCGATATGTCGGAGCTGGGGAAATTCATCGCATTCAACGCCGCCGTCGCACTCCATCGCCGCGCAGGGCGGCAGTATCTGCTTGATCGAATCTACGACGATTGCCGCGAGGAACTCGCGAAGCCTTCGAAGGAGCGCCGCAACCGCGTGCAGGGCGTTTACGAGGCCTTCACTGTCGAGGAAATCTCCGCCGAGGTCTCACGCATGGTCTATCCCGAGGACACGGAATGGCACGGTGAGGTGGAGGTCATTTACCAAACCATCGAGAACCTGCGCGCCTCCATCAAGGGCGAGTGCGGCGACTGGTATTTCACCGGCGATTACCCCACCCCCGGCGGCTACGCCATGGTAAACCAAGCCTACCTCCGCTGGTTCGAAGGCATCGGCGGCCGGTCTTACGATCTACTGTGACCCTCGGGTCGTTGCCATTTTAGCGCGTGGATTTGAGGAGCAACCCATTACCTGCAGATCATTCTTGTGACTGTATTCTCCTTAGTGTGCGAGGGTTGCGCGTGCGTCGGATCAAAAGCCCAATGACACCCAGGCCAGCAACGATCGCCGCCGATGGCTCGGGAATTACAGTCCAGACTAGATTCATATCATTGCCCGATAGTATGGTCGAGAAAGATCCCAACGAAGACCATGCGCTATTGTCAATCGGCTCAAAATTACCAATGAGGGAACCCGTTCCGATATTGTTGATGATTCCCTCCCATACTTGTTCGGTCTGCCAGAATTCATGGTTTGAGGGAGCTTGATCACCGAGACTCAAAACCATCATTGCGTTACTCAGAATGAGAGCGTCTCCGACAAGAATGGTTATTGTATCGTAGTTCGTTCCTGGGTCATCGGTTGATAGTGACGCAAGCTCCCAAGAATAGTTTCCGGCAATTGTAAAATCCCCACTCACCGTGAGGTTTCCGGGACTATTACCCGGAGAGAGCGTTGCCCCATCACTTACAGTCAACGCTCCCACGCTACCAGAACCCGCGATAGAAGCACCGGTGTTTACAGTGGTGAGCATACTCGTGGAAATGTTGCCATTGATCACAAGCTTGCCGGTATTCACTGTGGTACTCCCGCTGTAGGTATTGTTCCCGCTGATCTCCATCTCTCCCTCGCCGTCCTTGATGATACCACCTGATCCGGAGATGCTTCCCGAGACCTCGACGAGCCCGTTTCCGCTGTTACGCAAGGTTGCCGCTCCGCTATCAATCGTGATCGTATTGGAAAAGGTGTTACCTTCACCATTATTGCTGGATAGAGAATCGAATACCAACGCGGATGCCGCACCCAGGTTCACTTCCGCATTACCGAGGTTGTCTTTATTGGTAACGATGACCTTACTGCCTTCAGTTACCGAAGCGGTGCCAGAAAACGAGTTCGTGCCACTTAGGCGAAGCCCTCCGGCACCGGTAATCTTAATCACTCCGCCGCCCTCGATGCTCCCGGAAAAGTCCCCTTGCTGAGCGCCGTCATCAAAGATGATTTCTCCTCCCGCAGCGAGGATGATGGAATCCTCAGCATTGCTGGCACTGATTGGATCCTGTTTGCCAGTCACCACCCGTTGATTCACCTCTCCCGTCGCGCCCGTAAGGATTGATTCTCCGCTATCCTCGTAAGCCCAACTATGGATCACACCGTTTGCTCCGTTTTCGGAGAGGCTAACCCGCATCCACCCATAAGATGACGCTGCATTTTCTGAAACGATTTTAAAACCCAGATATCCGGCCTGCCCCTCGGCAAACTGCAATGTCCCCACTCCTAGATGGCCACCCCCACCCTCCGGACCGGATCCTCCCCAATCCGAGGAATAAGTGAGAGCCCCACCCACCAAAGAAGCACCAGCCAGCCGAATTAGCGGATCCTCTTGGCCCTCTCCCGCGCGAACCGGTTGGAACCGGGGAGAGTTTGCAATAAAAAGCCCCCCAAAAAACGGATTGATATCCCAGTCAGCCAAATTCGAGGAACCAGTCAATCCATTTACAACATTGATATAAACACCATCAAAATTGCTCGGGATTGCTATGTTTTTATCCCCACTGAATACGATTTCTGCTGGCAATATCTCCACCCCAAGAACGAACAACCCCCCCGCCGCAAAAAATACATGGTGCTTCCTATTACGAGAGAAACCAAAATGCTTCCCGATCATAGTAAACAAGGCGGAATTTTTCATTGGTTTTGTACCCCCACTCGGAAAAAGGTTGCCTTTCTGCCGTTCACAAAAACCAGATAAGGAACATACACGACCTGAACCGAGCCATCATCCGCTAGAACCGTCGGTGCTGCCGTGGAGGCCTTCCAAGTATTCAAATCTGCACTGAACTCGACTTTGTAAGAAAGACCATGTAAAGAATAGTCCTTGCGTCTTGAAAATGCCGCTCGGTAGGAGAAGGTGCCCGTGCCGCCTTGGAAAACATAGGGTATCGGCGATCCCGCAGTAATCAGGCTGCTCCCACTCCATTGCACCGATCCCCCCGAGGCCTGCGAAGGATCGGTGCCAAAGGCAAACTCGAGGAGATTGATCACACCATCATTGTCAAAATCCATATTAGAACCACCTCGAGTGCTGCTTTCACCGAAAAATTGAACCTGCCATGTGTCTGGCAACCCATCGGTAGCGTAGGAAGCAAAGTCATCCGAACCTGTATTCACTACGGTAAGGTCAAGCTCATCGAACATACCTCCAGATGAGGCACGCACAGTCGTCGCAGTATCCTGATATACGGATCCAGCCGTAAGTAGTCCGGTAGGATCGATACTTTCAATCCTGCCGCTTTCCGCCGACCAGACCAGATCATTGGCAGTAAGGATAGTCCTGCTGGAATCATCATAAACCGCTGATGCTTCCAACTGCAGCGTCGTTCTCTCGTTCATCGTTAGCGGCGACGAGGGGTTTTCAATCTGGATACTAACTAGTTCCAAAAGCTGACCCGCATAACCACTGCGCAACGTGTAATTTGTCGATGAGCCCGCGGCACCGGGAGCGGTAGATGGATTGAGCGTGTATGCCGCGCTAGAAGTAAGCGCGCCACCACCATCGAGCGTGGTGGGATCAATGGAGTAGTCCGCACTTGTCCCGGCCCATGCCACAAGCGGCAGAAGGAGTAGGAAACCAATGCGAGTTACGACAGCCATTTACTTGTTCTGGAGGATCTCTTCCAATTTGCGAAGGCGCTGCTCTTGCTCGCTGAGTTTCTTTTCAAGCATACGATTCTCGCGGTGTAGTTCCTGAATCGCCGCGACGGAATAGATCGTCAGCGGATAGGTATCGACCCGCAGGATCTCCGAGCCATCGGGCAGTTTCTCGCCGCTGCTTTTCACATCATCCGGGAAAACCTGTTGGAACTCCTGGGCGATCACGTTCGGATAGCGGCGGTCCTCGATCTCAGGGTGGGCCGCCAGATAGTCTTCGGTGTAGCGGAAATCCACCAGACGGATCTGATCGAGCGTTTCCAAGGCACCGTTGATCGACTCGATCTCAGTTTTGATCCGGCGGTCGGAGTTCGCAAGCCACCCCCCGGCGGTGGATTTCCAGGCGTTGCCATTCACTTCCAGCGCGTGGGTGCCCGGCGTGAGTCCGATGGCGACCTTGCCGGTGAAGACGTTGTCCTGATCGAGCCGGGCGACTTGGGCGGGGACGAGCTCGGAACGCAGCGCCAGGGCGTGGGAGCTACCCGCAGCGATGCCAGTGATTTGCGTAGCATTCACGGGAATGGTCCTGATTGGATTGGTGATTTCAGCAGACGGCCAAGTCACCAGGGTTCCGTCGGTTTTAAGAGCCAGGCTGTAATTGGAGCCGGCCACGACCTGGGAAACTCCGCTCAAACCGACGGGCGGGGTGCACTCTCCGCCATCCGACTTGCCCCATGCCACCACCGTGCCATCGCTGATGACCGCTAGACTGTGAAATTCTCCGGCAGCGATTCCGACGACGTTGCCGAGTCCCGCAGGTCCGATCACCGCCCCCGACCTTACGGACATTCCCTGCGACAAAGCACTGGTATCCCCCGTTACGGTCAATGTGTCCGAGCCATCACTGGTGTAAGAAAGCTCAATCTCACCTTCCGGGCCATCGTAATACAGGGTGCCGCTACCGGCAGGCAGGATTTTAGAAAGTTGCAGCGTGGTATCGTTGCTGTTGATAACAGTTCCCACCACGCCCCGGCTACCACCGACCTGTTGGTTCCCATCTAAGCCCCACGCGATGACGCTGCCATCCGCTTTGAGTGCCAGACTATGGCGCTGTCCGCAGGCGATCGCGATCACATTGCTTAAATTCGCAGGGATGGTGGTCGCTCCGTCGCCCGCGTATCCGAAGGCCTGGACGGTTCCATCCGCCTTGAGAACGAGGCTGTGAAGAAGCCCGACAGCCACCGCGGTCGCATTGGTAACAGACTCAGGGCCCGAAACCTGACCGTAGTTGTTATCTCCCCATCCGTCGATCGTCCCGCCAATTTTCAGCGCCAACACATGCCCACTACCTGCGGCGATTTGCGTGACATTGCTCAAACCGTCTGGCAGCGCCGGGCCGGAGCCCCAGGCGGTGACATGACCGTCGCGATGCACGGCGAAACTCTGACTCGCGCTGGCAGCCAGTGAGACCACGTCGGAAAGTGAGGGAACCACGGTGTCTCCCGCAGTATTCGTCCCCCAGGCGATAACCGGGTTCACCGGCGGGGCGACGACGGCACCGAGCAACACTTGGTCGACCTTTCCCGCGACCATCGCATAAGGAGTGGCAGCCAGCCGCTGATCGGGAGAAATCTGTTGGAATTCGTGGGTGCCATCATTGAACCAGACGCGCAAGCGGACATCGGCGTGGTCCAGCGCGGTGGTGGGGAGTGCCGTCATGTTGGCCAACGCGGTATCACCCAGCAGAACCGAATAGAGCCCCTTGGTGACGGTCAGCGTGACCGGAGAGATTGGCTCCGCACCCGTAGTGCTAGTGCCATCGTTGCTCCAATAGGTGGCCGATCCATCGGCGTTCACCATTGCAAACTTGAACTGGCCGCTGCCATTGAAGTTCACCCCCGCCACGGCGATGCGGCCCTGGTGATTGAGCAGATGAGGCACTGCGGCACCGGACTCCACGACTCCCAGCGCCGAGGAGAAGGCGAGCAGGCTAACAAGGAAAAGATGGCGTGTTTTAAAAGTCATGGTTTCGGTCTTGGTGGCGGAGAGCTTGGAATGCGGCCGGAAGTCTGGGCTCCTTGGGTGGCGGGTGGAGGTTCCGGCGCGCCTTTGGTGAAGCCGCGACCGGAATCGGTGGCGTAGAGGGTGTTATCGGATTTACTGAACATCAGCCGCATGCCTGCGTGTGAGGCCTGCAACACAGCGAAGTCGTCCGGCTTGAAGCAGAACCAAGCGGGAGCCTCGGAGACCACCGGCGCTGCGGAGGTAGGCACTAGGCCGAAGGCATTGTCATCGCGCAAATATTTAATCAACTCGGGCGAGGCACGGACCACCAGGAACCATTGCCAGCGCTCCAGGCCATCGGCGTCCCGCCACTCGTGGCGCTCGGCCTGCTGGATCTGATCGGCGGGTGACGGACGCCGCCAGAAGGCTTTTTTGAAAATCTCCTCGGCATCCGTCAACGTGAGGGTGGGAGGCGCACCCTTCCAGGCGATCGGCGCGGAATCCACCGCCGCCGTCCGGTCCGCATCCACCGCACGCCACGCCAGCCAACCGATGACGACTAATATCGGAACGAGGATGAACCAGATCTTTTTCATGGATGAACATTACTTTCCAAATACCAAATTCTAGGGCCGCAACAAGAAATTGATAAAATCGCCGATTTTATTAGTTCCCAGAATTCGAGTAGGTGCGGAGGAAGAGTTTGATGTCCTTCACGCTGGCGACGAAGCGGTTGAGGCCCTCTTGTTCGTCGCTGAGCAGCGAGTATGCGGGGATGACGATTTTCCAGCGGGTGTTCCAGACGCTGCGGCCGATGAGGCGGGTGTTGGTGTATTCCGCTGGGATGTTGCTGTAGAAGAAGGCGGGATCGCTGACCGGGCGGAAGGCCTGGTGCTTGCGCAGGATCCACGGTTGCTCGCTGAGCGTGCCGTTGGCGTTGAAGAAGTTCGTGGTGTTGAACGCGGAGGCACCCAAGTTGTAGGGCAAGGGCAGCGCTTGATCGTGCACCGTCCAGCTGCGCAGGGTATTGGTATCTCCCAGCGGAGGCGCCAGCATGCGATCGTTGCCGCAGGGGATCAGGTAAACATACGGCGTGGCGCGCAGGGCGTTGACCGCCGAAGAGGCCGGACCACCCGCACCGGGGGTGCCGATGGCGTAGGGGTCCATGCCGACGTAGCCATCCAACACGATGCCAGCACTGCTGATCTTGGTGGCATAGCTGCTCGGGGAATAGCCGTGATCACCGGCCGCTCCGGGAAGCCCGAAGAAGTTGGCGTTTTGGTCGATGCTGCTGCCGAAGGAGATCACGATGCCGGGCACGCGGGAGCCGTCGGTCTTCTTGAGGTTGTTGCAGTAACGCGCCACATCCGGGTCTGCCATGAGGTCAGTCACGATGTTTTGCTGGAGAGTTTGCTTCCAAGCATCGTCGTCGCTGGTGCTGGCTTCATCCGTTCGGATGCGGAACAACTCTCCGCGCAGGCTGAAGAGGGTGCCGTAGGGGTCCGGGTTGTTGATGCCGAGGCGGCCTTCCGCGACCGAGAAGTCGGCATTGAGCTGGGCCAGGGTGCCGGCCAAACCCGCATCACCGAGGGTGCTGACGGTGGCTTGCGGTTGGTCGCCACTGAGATCGCCGAGCGCGCGCGAGGCGACGATGTTGGAGATCACCTGCTGGCCGGCGGTCGTGCCGAGCAGGCCGGTCTCGTAGTCGTAGCTCTTGGCGGCGAGGTAGGTGTAGCGGCCGGCCAGGTCGTAGAGCGTGCGGTATTGCTCCAGCGCCTCGTTGCGGAAGGTGCGGAAGGTCAGGTCATTGGTCCGGTAGCCGGTGACCTTGGCCGCCGCCCGCATGCGGAAGGTCTCGCGATCGGAGAGAAGACCATTGGCTTCGGCCAGCACATTGCGGACCTGCTCGTTGGCGCGCTGGTAGTCGGTGGCGAGCTGCGCCACTTCGAAGTGCGCCGCCATCAGTTCACGATAGAGCAGCTCGTATTCGTAATACTGCTGTCTCTGCTCGTAGGAGAAGCCGAGGGCTTCGATCGCCGCGTCGAATTTTAGAAAAGTTCCTTCAATCTCTTTATCAAGTTTGTTGGCTTCCTCGTTGACACCATTTGCTGCAAATTTCAAAAGATTGTAGCTAATAATTCCCGTGGTCATAATCGCTCCGCGGGCACCAGACATCGTGTCACTGGCAAGCCCCAGGACCTTCGGGAAAAACTCGGCGATAGCAAGTGAAGTGTCCATGTAGTTTTGCGCTATCATATCATACCGCGCAGAAGTATTCTCAAGCTTCGATTGATTATCGACCATCGTCTCATAAAGCTCCCCGGTCGATTCGCGCGTGGTATTCGTGAGTTTGTGCGTGGCGACGAGGTCATTGAATAGCTGCTGCTCGCGGGTCATGCGTTTCTGCAGCACCTGCACCTGCTGCACACTTTCCAACAAGGCGACTTGGGCCTGATGCGAGTCCAGCAGGGCCTGTTGCAGCGAACCGGTCACCGCCCGCTGGCCGAGGCCGCCAGCGCCCCAGTCTTGCGCCCACTGGGCGATCTGCCCCGGCCGCACGGTGACGGTTTCTTGAGTGCTGGCGGTGGGGGTGCCTGCCGGACCGGCGAGGAAGTGAGTCGCCAAAGTTTCCGAAGTATAACCCTCGTGGCTCCGGGTCGAAAAATCCTCGATGCCGGTCGGCACCGCGAGGGTCAGCCTGACCTCCTTGGAGGTATCCACCAAGTCGGTGGGTCGATCGACGAGGAACCAATTCTCATAGTCCGGCCCGTCGTAGCCTTGGGCGTAGGTTTTGCCCGGACCGACATCGCCGGGGTAGGGTGAGCCGAAGATCGCCTGGAGCTCATCGTCAAAGGACAACTCCTGATCGACGATGGCGGTGTTGGCATCGGCGATCTGGTTTTCCTGATTGCGCAGCAGGCGGGTCATGCGGGCCGCCTGGTTGAAGGCGCCCTTGGCGTTGAGGGTGGCACGCAGCGCGCGATCATAGATCTGCTCGAAGTGGGATTCCCCGGCCTGGAGCTTGGAAGGCGAGATGTCGAAGGCGATGGCACCGGGGCTCAGACCGAGCGGATTGAGGCGGGCGTTGGCGTTGTCGATGGCCGTCTGGAAGGAATTAGCGGCGGCCACCAACTGGCCGAGTTCCGGCACGGTGGTGCGGTCGATGATTTGAACGCCACTGTGGTTCGGATTGGTGTCCTGTGCAGGCAGCAGGGCATTGCCGGCCACCCAGTTCAGGAAGCTGCCCTGGGCGCTGCGGGCAACCCATTCGTCGAGCCCTTGGTGGCGGGTGACATTGCTGCGCCGATTCACCTTTTCGTCGCGGAAATGGCTCCACCCGACGGCGGGATCATCGCGGTAGCTCTGGCGGCTCACCAGTGCCACGGTTTGGATGGAGGTGCTGGCGATATTGGCGGCGGCAGCGGCGAACTTGCGCTCGTCCTTGTAGTCGACCTGCACCGACTGCCCGAGCACCGTCACATCCTCCGCCGAAGTGGTCCACGTGAAGTAGGGGTGGGTCAGCAGCTTGTAATAACCCTTGAGCGCGGTGAGATAGTGGCCGTAGGCGTCGCCATGGCCTTGGGGGAACATGCGTTGGGCGTCGGCGGCATCCACCACGCCATTCTCGGTGCTGCTGCCGGATTTCTCCTTGATGTTGTAATTGGTGGCGTAGAGCACCTCGCCGCTGTTGATGCCGCGGGTGTAGTTCCACCACAGGCGGTTGTAGGCCGGGGCGATGCCGGTGCCCGGATTGGTGAAATCATCGCGGCCCTTGAGCAGGGCGAGCTCCTCGTCGAGCGAGCTGGCTACCTGGCCCTCGAACGAGAAGCGGCTGGTGTTGACCTCGGTGGTCGAGCTGGAGTCGTCGATGGAGATCGTCGGGTTGGCGGCGTCCGCGTAGGCCTCGTTGCCGAGGATGGTGTAGAGGTCGTTCAGATAGCCGGCGGCGAGGATCAGCGCGGAGTTGGCCGAATTGAAGTCGATGCCGGAGCCGATGGTGAAGCCCTTGCCGCGATTGAGCACGGTTTCGTAAACCTCGATGAGGCCGACCTCGTTGATGTTGTCCAGGTTGAGCGCGATGTCGCCCTCCCAGCGCTTGCCGGCTTGGGTGAGCAGGGAGACATCGGTGTTGACCGCGTTGCTGGCCAGATCGCTCATGCGCTGGTTGAAGGGGTTGATCTTGGCGAGCACGCGTTTGATCCAGCCCTCCACCAGGACCGGCGGGGTCCAGCCGGACCAATCGCCGCCGATCTTGCGATAATTGAGCGTGAAGTAGGTGTCGCCCATGAGCACGGCGGGATTGCTGATCGTGGCGGTGGGTGAGCCACCGACGAGGATCGAGCTGCCCAGCGAGCCGGAGGGCTTGAGCCAGGTGCTGGTGCTGGAGGCGGTGTCGATATTGCCGCCGGTGATGGTCGGGTTGGTGCCGCCGGTCGGGAAACCGTAGCGCCACTGGAATTCATACAGTTCCGGCTTGGCGGCATAGTCGCCGCTGTGGCGCAGGGTCACCTGCTCGTCGAGCGGGTTGCTGGCCAGCAGCACCTTGAGGTCGCCGGCGTAGAGGCTGGGATCCACCTTGAGGATGCGCATCGCGGGCGGGTTGCCGGGATCGGTGAAGGCCTCGCCGTTTTCCAGCATGATCACCACATAACCAGCGCCATTGCCGGTGGCGGTGAGCGCGTAGCTGTCCACCGCGGTATCCGGATCCCGGATGTCGGCGAGGGTGGACTTGTCGATCACGCGGGAGTCCTTGGCGCCATCCACCTCATAGGATCCGGGCGCGGCGGGGTCTTCGCTGAAGGTTTCCAACTGCGTGGCGAGCTGGTTGATCGCGGTGTCCCACTGACTCTTGTTGGTGCTGTCACTGCTTGGGCAGAGTTCTTTCAAGACCACCAGATCCGCCGCACTGAGGACATTCAGATTGAGGTAGTCCTCGCCGGTGACTTCATCGACGAAGCCGCCCTCAAGCACGAGCCCCCCCTTGGAGCCCATCGCGCTGTCGAAGTAGAAGCGCTCCTGCAAATGGGGTGGCAGGGTCTGGAAGTAGATCTTGCCGACATAGACGCTGGTCAGCACGGAAGGAGGCAATTTCTCGAGTCCGCCAGGCGCGCCCAGCAGGAGGGTTTTGGCGCGGGTCGGGTCGTGCAGCAGTGCGCTCTCGGTGGTGGTGCCGGTGTTGGCGATGGATTGCTGGTAAATCACCTGGGCGCTGGACGCGCCGCGGATTTGTGGCAACTGGCCGACGATGGCGCTGGCCTTGGGCAAGGTGAGCGTCTGTGCGGTTTGCAGGACTGGCACGGGCTGGCGCAGACCATCTGGCAGGGTCGGGTCATCCGGCCACTTCGGCTGGTAGGTCAGAGCGACAGGAATCCCGTTGCCGGTGTCCGCAATGAAGGGCATGATCGTGCCCACCGCGCGTTGGCTGGCGAGGGTGCGGCTGGGCTCAAAGAATCCGGGCAGCGAGTGGTAGTGGAATCGCATGTCGAAGGAAACCGGCGGCGCGATTTTCACTTCGGGCGCGGCGGTGTAGCCACTGCCCGCGCTGGTGACCGTGATCGAGGTCACGCAGAAACCGTTGGTATTGCCCGTAGCCGTGGGCGCGGTGCCGGCGACCAGCTGGGTACCGCCGGAGAAGGCCAATGTGGGCGTTGTGGTGTAACCGGTGCCGTTGTTGACCATCTGAATGCCAGTGACACGACCGCTGCTGAGAACCGCCGTGGCGGTGGCACCTGTGCCGCCGCCACTGCTGATGGTGACGGTGGGGGCCACCGAGAAGGTCTTGGTGCCCGGGGTGATGGTAAAGCTGGCGGCGGTGAGCCCGCCGAGGGTGGCGGTGGCCGTGGCCGTGGTGCCGCTGGCGGGAGGCGCCACGGTCACACTTGGAGCGCTCGTGTAGCCAGCACCTTTGCTGGTAAGGGCGATGGCGGAGACCCCGCTGCCGCTGCGGGTGGCCGCTGCCGCAGCGCTGGTTTTGGCGTGGGCGCCGCGGAAGAGCCAGTGATAGCCCTGGCGGTCCTCAAAGGTGAACGCGTCGTAGGCCTCCGGAGCCGTGTGGTGAGCGGCGGGATCCAGGATGGAGCCCGCTTCGCCGTTCATCACCTCACCATTTTCATCGAGCGGCAACGGCAGCGCGAAGAGCGGCCCGGGCGGCTGGACTTTGGTTCCGGCGATGGCGTCGTAGCGTAGCGGATGTTCAAAAGTTTCCCGCAGCACCTTATAGGCATCCATGCTCGGGCGTTGGTCGGCGGCGGAGGTGTAGGCCAGCAGGACGAAAGGTTGCGAGGTGCTGCTGGCGGAGTTCAAATCATCGCGCAGGGCGTAGCCGCGGCTGCCGAGCAGGAAGGCGTGTTCCTCATTGGGATTGAAGCCGGGCTGGGTGGCGTCATTTTGATAATAAACGCTGCCCGCCTGCTGGGAGGGGCCGAGATCGCCGGTGCCGGTCCCGGAGGCGATCACCAGCTGCGGGGCTCCGGCCGGATACTCGACGGTGTAGCGGCCCACCTTTGAGGGCAGGTGGAAGGAGCCGAACTTGTCGCTGGGCGCGGCCACTTCCTTGAACCACCAGACGGTGAGCTGGTTTTTACCAGGCAGGGCATTGACCGGGATGATGGCTCCCTTTTCGGCAGCCACGACACCGCCGCCTGCGAAGGGATCCACATAACCCGCCGGGTAGTAGTTGTCGCCGCTGGCGATGTAACCGGCCACGGAGTAGCCGGCGGGCGGCTCGATGCGCTGACCGACCGCCACGGTGGCGGTGAGATCGAGCACGCCGTCGGCGTTGGTGTCGTTGATGGTGGCGACGGCCGGGGTGGCCGTGAGCGGACCACTGCCATCCGGATCCGGCTGGGCCGGGCTGCCGAGCAGGCTTTGCGACTGGATGTAAAGCGGCACGTACCATGGCACGCCGCTGGAGGCGAATTTGAGCAAGGTGCGGCTGGTCTTGTCGCCGGAGCCGTTGAAGTTCGCCAGCAGGCGCTGGGTGGCCACATCCAGGGAAACTTCGGCCTCGGCCGGATCGTCCTGAAAGACGACGGACGGAGCGTTGGCGGCATTGAAGACCGGGCCGATGGCGACACCGCTGCCGAGATCGGTCACCGCGACCGGCTCGTAGTCGGCCAGGCTGGCGGGCCAGACCTGGGTGTATTTGGCGGAGATTTTCGGCCAGCGGATGCTCATGCCCGGGGCCGCCGGCGCGGTGAGGAAGTGGATCGTGAGATCCTGCGGCTCCATCCAGAAGATGTTGATGTTGTCCGGGTTGGAATTGGCGCGCTCCGCATGGTAGACCAGCGTGCCATTGGGCAGGGCGGAGGTGCCGTAGAGCGGCTTGCCGGTATTGCCGGTGTTGGTCACCAGGGACGCCTGCAGCAAGTCATCCCCGGCCTGCGCTGCGCCCTCCCGCGGCAGCAGTTGCTGGCCGAGCGGGGTCTCGATCACGACCGGCTCCATCTTTTTCCGCACACTCACCACATCCGCGCCGAGAAAGACCCGCGCGCCGGTGCTGAGGTTTTCCGCGCCGAGGTATTCCACGAACACCATGCCTTCCTCGTTGTAGGCACGCAGGCTCGCACTGCCGTAGCTGTTGTCATACCACAAGGTCCGCAGCTCGGGCGGAGCACTGGCACCATCGGCGGCGGGGCTGGAGCCCGTCGATACATATTCGGTCACCACATGGCTGGGCAGGTAGCTGTTGTAAACCACATTGGCGGCCTCGATCCGGCCCGTCGGCACCTCGACCTTGGGCGCGGTGAAGGAGTTCTCGGTCCAGTAGATCGTGCGCTGCGGCACGGTCGGCGCGGAGGCCACGGAAAACACCTCGGTCTTGAACTTGTAGGTCGGCGTGGACTCGCCCGGGGCACTGGTATCGGGGGAATTCGAAACCCAGGTGAGGGTGACCCGGCCCGGCTGGGTGGCGAAGACCTTGTCTCCGTGGGGGCTGTAGTAGTAAAGCTCCGGAATGGAAAACGGGCGGACCGTGTCGATCGAGATCGTTACATTGGGCTTGTTGCGCAGGGTGATGTTGAGGCCATCCACAATGTCCACCCGCTGCCCGAGCAGGGTGGCCCCGCTGACGAGACCGTCCGGCACGGCGGCCACGGTGACCACCCGGCTCTGTGGCGAGGCCGTGATCACGGTCACGCTGCCCTGCGGCAGCAGGGGCTGGCTGGCACCGTTCAAATTGCCCGTGTAGGCACTCGGAAAGGTTTCTCCGGGCTGCACCGGCTTCGAGCGCCAGTAAGTCGCCGGGGCGATCGTGCCACTCCAGGTGACCTGGGGACGCTCGATCACATTGCCGAAAGAAAAGCGCGGCACGCCGGAAGCCAGGCTGTAGCCGCTCGTCGAGCGAGCGAGCAGGACGGTGACCTTTGGAACGGCGGGGATGGTGACATCCACCGCGCGCGGGTAGCGGCTGGCGGTGGGGATGGCGATGGCCGCACTGCTCAGCGAGGTGCCGCCGACTCCGGCATACTGCGGGGTGGTGGTCCCGGGGCCGGTAGGAATGCTCGGTCCGGCGATGGTGACCTCGGGCGGGGCGGTGTAGCCGCTGCCACCACTGTTGATCGTGATCGAGCTGACGCGCCCAGCCGTCAGCACCGCCGTGGCCGTGGCGGTGACACCCACGCCGCCCGGCGCGCCGATGATCACCACCGGAGCCGAGGTGTAACCCAGCCCGCCGCCGCGCACGGTGATGCTGGTGACCGTGCCGCCCGAAACCGTGGCAAAGCCGCCCGCCCGCCGCGCATCGAGCAAGTTGCCTGCCCCACCTTGGATTTCATATTGGGCGTGCGCCAGCGATGCCAGCAGCAGCTGGCCCAAGGTGGCGATGAGGAGCAGAAATCGGGTGTTCATAACGGTCAAGAAAGGGAGGCAGGCACGGCACCGGCGGTGGACGGCAGGCGGCGCATCGGGTCAGATTGGCAAAATTTCCCGCCGCGGCTCAGCGCGGGCCGATGGCGATGAATTCCATACCGCCGTTGGCTGGGGCTAGGGGATCACTGCAGTTGTCCGTCCCGAAAGTAGCGCCATACCAAAATCCGTTCGCATCCGCAGCGGTTACACCTACAGGTTGAACATATCCCGCAATTGGCCGCATGACGTAGGGCATACGGCCAGTGATCGAGGAATTGGAAAGAATGATTGTGGGAGTTGCGCTGAAAGGGGGAGAAAACGTAACTTTAATATAGGCCCTGAAAGCGGTATTGTTATAAGCATAACTCCAACCGGTCCCGGTTTTTGTGACTCCGTTGGCGAAAGTGCTTCCTTGAGCGTTGACTGAAGTTGCTTGGAGCGTTCCCCGCACGATGCGGAGCTGGCTGGTCTCGTCGCCGGTGATGCCAGCGGCCCCCAAATCACTGGCGGTGATGCTGCCATCGGCGATTTCCGAAGTGCCCACCGCGCCGGCGGCGATGTTTCCAGCTACGACGGTGTCCGTCGCTATTTTGGCTCCGGTGACCGCGCTGTTGGCCATGTCCGCCGTGGCGATCGTGCCATCGAGAATGGCGGTGGATGTGACGGCCCCTGCGGCGAGATTGTCCGCGGCAATCGTGGCCGAAGCGATCTTGGCGCCAGTGACACTGGCGTCCGCGAGCTTGCCGGTGGTGACATTCAAATCCGCGAGCTTGCCGGTGGTGACATTCAAATCCGCGAGCTTGGCGGTGGTCACATTCAAATCCGCGATCTTGGCCGTGGTGACATTCAAATCGGCGAGCTTGGCGGTCGTGACATTGAGGTTGCCGATATTGGTGGTGAGCACGGCATCCGTCCCGAGTTTGGCATTGGTGACGGAGGCGGCAGCGAGCTGGGTGGAGCCGACCGCTCCGGTCGCGAGCATGGCGGAGGAGATGGCATTCGCATCCACGGACTCGGCCACCTTGGCCCGGAAGGCATAGGAGGAGGTGACGAACTGCTGGCGCGGGGAGATTTCATTGTCCACCGCCGCGGTGCCGTCATCGATGGTCACGCCGAGGTAGCGGGTGGCGGCACCGAAGACGCTGGGGGTGCTGATTTTCACCGTGGGCACGCCCTTGGTGCTCTCGCTGTAACCCAGGGGAGTGCCGGTGGTGGCGGCTCCTGCGCCGATCAGTGAGCTGAACTCGCCATTGGAGATGGTGACCACCTGCTGTTCGGAATAGATCAGGTTGGCCGCGAGTCCGTTGGAGGGATGATCCCAGACGCGGAAGGTAACGGTGCGGTTGACCGGCGTGCCGGAGCCGATCGTAGTGCCGTCGGCATTGAGGGCGCGGCCCTGGTAGCTCAGGTAATCCGGCACGGCGGTGGTCTGGGCATGGGCGCTGCCCAGCAGGGCAAAGGCCGCGAGCAGCGGCAGGAGGCGGGTGTTCAGTCGGTTGGTTTTCATCGGGTGGTGCTTGTTTTGAAATGGAGGGTGCGGGAGGCGGTGGGCAGGACTTTTCATCGGGTGAGCGTGCCGATCTCGGACACGCGGTTCAGGGTGAAGGTGCCGGTGACCTGGAGGGTCTCCTTGTGCAGGCCGCTGATCACCTCGGCGTAGGTGCCGGCGATGACGCTGCCGCCGTAGCCAATGGGAGAGACCCCTTGCGGCGGCGTGGCCGCGAGGGTAAAGGTGACGGCGCGGCTGATGTCGTAGCTCTCCTGACCGGAGACGAGGGCGGTGCTGCCGCTCTTGTTGTCGTGATCCGGGTGGTATTGGTGGACGAAGGGGCTGGTGGGGTCGTTGAAGGGAGTGGAGATCGTGCAGTTCATGCTGCCGCCCAGCGCCATGGTCCCGCCATCAAGCACCCGGTCGAGCGGCAAGTGCGCCGCGACGATGCGCCGCGCGCTGGCTTTGTCCGCCACGCTGAGCGCGCTTTCTGCAATGCAAATCCCCGGCTGCGGGGATTCTCCAGCGAGCTGGCCGAGATAGACTTGGGAAAGCACCCGCGCATTTCCCGTATCATCGACATGGACAATGTAGCGCAGGTTGTAAGTCTGGGCGGTGGCGGTGCCGGTGTAGCCCGCGGTTTTGCTTTCCACCCCGCCGACCACGGCATCGCCCAGCCACAGCCCGGCGAGCGAGGCCTTGCGCGCGGTGACCGGCAGCAGGATTTCGTAGAGATTACTGCTGGCGGTGAGCCGCAGCATCGAGGCGTAGAACGCGTTGCTGCCGCCGCTCATGGCCGCGCGGTCGATGCCGAAGGTCAGCTCCACCGCCGCATTCGGCCCCACCACCTCGGTGAAGGCCGCGCTGATCGGCGTCTCTATCCAGTTGGAGGTGGCGGTATCAAAAGTGCGGCGGCGCAGCGGTACACTGGCGGTAATGTCTTCCTGCCCCGTGGGCGCATTGGAGGAGGACATCGGTGCGATGGTCACCGTGCTGACCGTGGAACTGCGGTTGAGCAGGCGCACCGTCACCGTCGAGCCAGTGCGGCCGAAGTCGATCCCCGAGCCATTACTCAGGCTGATCTCGATGGGTGCATAAAAATCCCCGACGACCTTGGAATCGAACCAGTAGGCTTGGTTGCGGTCGAGCCTCTCAGTGGAGGTGGAAAACACCTGCTGCGGATTGCCGGGGCCTAGATCGCCGCCGACGTATTTGTAAATTTTCACATTCGAGGCGATGGCGGCCGGAAAGGTGGCGAAGTAGCTGCCCATCGTCGGGTAGAGGCCGCCGTTCTTCAAACTCGGGAAGCCCATCAAGTTCGCGCCATTGCGGACCCAGTTGGCGCTGGGCGGCAGGACGCGCTGCGGGATCGTCACGCTGTAGCTGTTTGCGGTAGTGCCGCTGCATTTCACAAGATAGGCGGTCTGCCCGAACAACTGGCCGAGCGAGTTCGCCGAAGCACCGCGCACCCAGGTGCTCCACTCCGCCGTGCCGGCCGACGGGATGAGCTGGGATGTGGTGAACTGGACCTGGTCCGGGTTCGGGTTCCAACGCCAGATTTCCTCCACCGCCGTCTGCGAGGCGAAAATCGTGTCCAGCGTGGCGTAACTCGCATCTCCGTGCAGGTAGATCGAGTTCCAGCCGCCCTTGAGCGTGTAAGTCGTATTCTGCCACTGCGCGTGGGCAGTGGTGGCAAAGACAAGCGAGCCAAGTGCAATGAGACACAGCGCACGCAGACTGCGGGCCGGGGCTGCGGATGAATGAAATGGGGTCATGGAAAATGGGCTAGGTTCGAAAATGGATGGTCTCTGGTCTCTGGTCTCTGCTACCTGACTGAAAGGCGGTAAAATTCTGAGCTGCCGGAACGCGGCGCGGTGAACGCGGAAACAACGCTGACGTCAGTGGCCTGATAGCCGGTAGAGCCGGTGCCGGGAGCGCCCACCGCAAAGGGCACCCGCGTCCAGGTCTTCATGTCCAGCGAGCTTTCGATGGTGTAAACCTTGCCGGTGATGCCGTAGAACTCGAAGCGCACACTCTGCGGCAGCTTCTCCTTAATCGTCAGGCCGAAGGTCTCGGTGGCATCGCCCGCGAAAGTGCCGGCGATGTACTCCAATAAGTTGCTCTGACCGTCCTTGTCGAAGTCGCCGTTTTTGTCGAGCAACGTCAGATCCTCATAATTCTCAACGCCCGCTTGATAAAGCTGCCACGCCTCCCAGGTGTCCGGCAGGCCATCCTTATCCAGATCCTCGCCGAGCGTGAGGTCGAGCATCACCCGCTCGCCGCCCTTGCCCGCTGTGAGATTTCCTGAAACCTCGATCGGGTAGAACCACACGCCGTTCATTGAGACCACCAGACTAAACAAGCCGCTGGCAGCGATCGCCTTGTCGGTATAAAACGTCGTCCCCGTGCGGTTCTGGTCGAGCCGCATATTGAGCTCGTAGCTTTGGTCGATGCGGTTGGAAGTGATCGGCGTGCGGCCGACCTCGACGCCGCCCTTGAGCAGGATTACCTCCGCGCCTTCCGCCGTGACCGTCTGGCCCACTTGGTCGCGGACCATGCCGTAAAGCGTGTAATACGGCGCGGGTGGGAAGGCACTGGCCGTTCCTGCGACAAGCAGAAAACCAAACAGTGCCTGCCAATGACGAGAGTCGCGCAGTCGTAGGAAGGGGGTTTTACCTCGGAAAAACATGTGAAAAAAATGATTAGATTTACACTTCCATGGCTACAGCGAAGTGACGAATCCGCCCGAATGAGTGACGAAACGGCCATTTCCGGGAGCGCCGACGTCCACGTCGGCACGGCGAATGGGAGGACAACGGGAAAGCCGTGAACAGCACCTCGTTGGTATCTCATTCTAAAGCCGACGAGACGTCGGCGTTCCCAGAGACGTCGGTGCTCCCGGCGGCCGTGCTTTTCATGCTGGCTTTCAGCCGCATCGCGGAGGTCCGCCCCAGCTGGAGCGACCATGTGGAGCTATGGAAACTCACTAAGGTCTCAATCCGCGATTTCCAGCGGACGGCCCGGATGCGTGCGGAGTGAATAATTTCTTTGCGCCCCGTCCTCACAAAGAGATCGGCAGGCAGTAGCGCCTCCCAAGCTGCCATCGTTTGGCGGCACAGGCTCGGCTTCTCCGCATTCGCGAGATAGGCCCGGGTGTAGTTCTGGAACGATTCGATCCAAAGGATTTCGTCGAGTGGAATCCTTTCGATAAGCCCGGAAATCCCCATGCAATGGAGGATAGCCGGCCCCGGCGGGACGATGTCCGGCCCGCCTCCCAGCAAGCGTTCGATGGCGATGGCCAGCCGGTCGGGATCGACCGGTTTGAGCAGGTAATCCACCGCCCCGAACTGGAATGCCTTCAACGCATAATCCGGGTAGGCCGTGACAAAAACCGTGCGTGTCGCCTTGCTCAGGTGCCGCTCTAATCCGAGTCCGGAGCCCCCCGGCATTTCCATGTCTAAAAACACCAGTTGCGGCGCCTGCTCCTGCACGAATGCGGAGGCCTCGGCCACGCTGCCAACCTCACCGACGACCTCGATCTCGGGATGGGCGATGAGCAGGACTCGCAGCCGCTGGCGAGCGGCTGGTTCGTCATCGACAATTAGGGTTTTCAGGGGCGAGTTCATCGATTAAGCGGAGTGAAGGAGGTCTGCCTGGGCTTGCGAAAGAATCGGGATTCGGATGATCACGACCACGGCTTCGGGTTTTTCGAGAACCTCGAGCGTGGCGGCTTCACCCAGCAGTAGAAAAAGCCTGCGCCGCAGGTTGGCGAGGCCGCTGCCAAGGGAATTATCGCTGCCCGGGGGAACCCAGCACCCGGAATTGGCGACGGCGACCTGCAGCATGTCATTTTCAAGCGCGGCGGTCACCTCGATGCGCATTGGCATCGCGCTGGTTCGCGGGCCGAACTTGAAGGCATTTTCCAACAGCGGCTGCACCAACATCGGCGGCACCAACACATGCAAGGCGGCGGGACTAGCCTCGATAAAACAATCGAGATTGCCGACAAAGCGGGCGCGCTGGAGCTCGAGGTAAGACTCAAGTGTATCGAGTTCGCGCCCGAGCGGTTCGAGCGGCTTCGACGTTGCCAGCGAATACCGCAGGTAGTCCGAGAGCATCTGCACGACCTCCTGGCCCGGCGACGCGGGATCGATCTTATTCTGCACCAGAGTCAGGGCGTTGAAGAGAAAGTGCGGATTGAGCTGCGACTGGAGTTGCTTGAGCTCGCTCGAGCGGGTGGCCAGCTTGGCCTCCGCCGCCTCAAGCTTCAGGGAATGATAATTGAGGATAAAGCTGATTCCAAAGTAAGCGATGTTCCACAGCAAGAGAGAATAGAACCGCGCTAAGGCCATGCTGAGAAATGGCGATTCCGCAGGAAGCTCCGTCGCACCACGACGGATCATCTCCACCCAAAACGCAGCTCCCGCGAAACAAAAGCCCATGTTCAGTAAAAAGATGGATGACCATTTGACCCATCTCTTGGCTCGCTCCATCCAAGGGCTTTGATAGGCCAAATGCAGCAGGGTCGTCATCACAACCCCCGTTAGGATACGGCCAAGGATGATCACGCTCGCTTCATCAACCGTTAAAAAAGTCTGGACCATGACCATCAACGAGAGCGTGCTGGCGATCCAGAACAGGACTTGAAAAATCCAGAACAGCCGAGCTTCGAAGCGAAACGAGCGATCACTTTCCGAACGCACAACCGGCCTTGCCCACCATGATGAGGTGGGCACCGCAGATTCCGCAGTTGGAAAGAGTGTGTGATGCATGCGAACTAGGGTGGCAGACTGATAACTCCGATTACGGCAAGTCGAGCCACAAATCCGGTATCCTGCGAGCGCCGACGTCCTCGTCGGCGGTCCCAGCCAATGAAAAAAGTCGGGACGTCATCTCGTTATCACCTCATTGCTAGCCGACGAGGACGTCGGCGATCCCAGGACTCACCACCGCCATTCCATACCGATGCCGAGCAGGCGCGGCGGCGCGGCCTTGCCCGTGACGGGGAGACGGATGCTGGTGTTATCGGAACGAAACAATGCGTAGTCGTCATCGAGAAGGTTCGACCCAAAGGCATACAGGCTGGCATGCTGCCAGGCATAACCGATGCGGGCGGAGAGCAGTTGGCGGGACTCCAGCTTGGTCACTTGCGGACTGCCGACCTCACTGTAAGTGCTATCGGCATAGGAAAAGAGCGCAGAGCCGAACCAACCGGTCGCGTGGCGGTAGTCGATCCCCAGCGAGGCGATCCATTCGGGCGCGTTGGGAAACGGCTGACCGGAGCGATCTACACCATTGAGCGAGAGGGAATCAAACTCAGTCCGCACCCAGGCGAGCGCGCTGGTCAGGGTCAAGCCCTCGGCAGGCTGCCAGCGGGCTTCCAACTCCGCCCCTTGGCGGCTGGCGGTAGCGGCATTAGCAATGAGGGTATCAATGCGGGGAAAGCCACCCGGCAAATTGACCGGAACTTGCTGATCGTCGATCCGCGAATCAAACAGCGCGGCATTGACTTGGAGTGTCTCAGTGACGGCAAGCCGGGTAAAGAGCTCCATATCCCATGAATATTCAGAATCGTAATCCTGGGTGAGCCCCAGCGACGGCGCGTAACTCGTCCCACCACCGCGGTACCCCCGCGCCAGTTGAAGTCCGAGCACACGGTCCGGCTGCGGTCGCCATGACAAGCCCAGCTGGGGCAGCCAATCTGTCGCCGCCGTCACATTGGAGGTCGCTGGCGGCGCACGCAAACCGAAGACCGACGTGTAATCAAATTTGCGGTTCTCGTGATTGAGACGCAGCCCGCCCGTGAGGTGAAAGTGCTCGAGGAGCTCCCAGTCACCATGGCCATAGAGCGCGGCGATATCGACGGTTTCAGAGCCCTCATTTTCAAACCGGCTGCCGTTGGGAAAGGGCGCGAACCCGACCCCCGCGCTGCCGAACTCGTATTCGCTGTGTTCGGCGTAAGCTCCAACGAGCCATTGCCAGCGCCCCTCCTGCTCGGCCAAAAAGAGATCCTGGCTGAGACGCGTTTCATTTCTAAAGCCACCAATCAACCAATTCAGCAATGAAGTCGCGTCGAGGTCGTATGATTGCTCGATGTCGAGCCGCTGCAGCGAGGTGGTTGATTTCAGTTCCAGATCTAGCGGCAGGGCGACCGTCGCGTTGAGGATAGCTGCTTGGCGGTCAGCCGGATACGAGGAATCGGTGTTCACCGAGGTCTCGCGCTGGAACAGGCTACCGCCGGGATTTTCCACGACCATCGCGAAGGGATTGCCGCGCATCCGATCCTGCACCAAGGCCAGGTCAAAGGTGACGTCTTGGTTTTTCGCTGGATGCCAGCACAGGCGCGCCTCAATGTCATCACGGCGGATAGCGCCAAATTCATCGTCGTTGAAAAAACGATTGTTCTCGTAGCCATTGCTTTGCTGGTGCAGATAGGATATCCGCAACGCGAATTCTTCCGGAAGCAGGGTAAAATCCTGTGCCAGTCCGAACCTCAAGCCGCCGAATCCAGAGACCTCTGAGAGGGCAGCGCCAGCCTCCTCGAAGCCCGGCGGTCGGGTCTGCAACAACAGCGCGCCGCCCATGGCATTGGGGCCGTGTTGCAACGACTGAGGCCCGCGCAGGACCTCCGCGCCATCAAGATCCCACAACACCGGCGGCAAGTAGCGCAAGGTCGCGGAGGAAAGCGGCGACCCGTCCATCATGACGTTGATCAGCGCGTTGGAGCCCGTGCCGAGATAGCCAAAGACGTTGTCCTGATTGAGACTGCGCAGACTGAATACACCTACACCGGGATTGCCCGCGTAGGCCCCGGCAGTCAGTGCCAGCAAGTCCTGATAAGTGCCACTGCCGGGCGGCAGAGCGGCAAGCTGCTCTGACCCCAGCACAATTACGGATCCAGGAGCCGGCAGTGCCTGGCTGGCGAGTTTATCGCCGGTCACGACCAATGGAGCCAAAATTCCTGCACCCTGAGCCGTCACGGAAATCAGCGCCAAAAGTGCTGAAATTCTTAAAACGACCAAACCCACGCCGCCCCTAAAAAACAAACCACAGAGCTGCGGGACAAGCGGAAGGTCCCAAACCAAACGAGACCAGTTGGGATTTTTTTGAACTACCCGAAATACAAACATCTTAAAAAAGTCACTAGGTTGGAAATTGGCTGGCTAGCATCGATTGGCTGGAAATGTCCGCAAGAATTTTTATTGGTAGAAACCTAGGACTCATCCATCCGCTTGCGTTGCCGGGCTTCTCGGAAAAAACTCTGAAGCAGCGCCAGCGACTCCTCGCCGAGAACGCCGGAGGTCACCTCGCAGCGGTGGTTCAGCGGCGGATTCGATTCCAAAAGATTGATCCAGCCCCCCACCGCGCCCGCCTTGGGATCGGAGCAACCGAAAACCACCCGCGTAGGCCGGCAATGCACGATCGCGCCCGCGCACATCGGACACGGCTCTTTCGTCACGTAAAGCGTGCAGTTCTCCAGCCGCCAATCGCCCAATGCCTGCTGCGCGGCCGTCAGTGCCAGCATTTCCGCGTGCGCGGTGGCATCTTTAAGCGTCTCCACCTGGTTCCACGCGCGGCCGATGATTTTCCCCTCATGCACCACCACAGCACCCACTGGGACCTCGGAAGCCGCGTAGGCTTTCATCGCCTCCCGCATCGCCTGCTGCATGAAGTGCGCGTCGCTGTGAAGGTCGATGATGGGGTCTTCGTGCATGCGTGTCGCTGGGTTCTAAACACCATTCGCTTGCCCGGCAAACACTTCGCCCCACGAATTTTCCTTCCCATCCCGCCACGCCGTGCTTCGCTAGTCCACGTGATCGCCAGAACTTTCCTCGACCGTGTCATCGCCCCGTCCCTGCTCGCTGCGGATTTCTCGAAAGTGGGCGAGGAAACCACGCGCGCCATTAACGCGGGGGCGGATTGGCTGCACCTCGACGTGATGGACGGCCATTTCGTGGACAATATCTCCTTCGGCCCGGCGATGGTGCAAACAATTCACGAGTCGAACGACATTTTCCTCGATGTGCACCTGATGATCTCCCGGCCCGACCACTACCTGCCGCGATTCATCGCCGCCGGCTCGGACTGCATCACCGTCCATGTCGAGGCGGAGCATGATGTCGCGGAAACCCTGGAGCGCATCCGTGAGGCGGGCTGCCTCGCCGGGCTCGCGTTGAATCCCGCTACCCCTTTCGAGCAGGCTGTCCCTTTCCTCGGGATGATCGACCTGCTACTCTGCATGACCGTCGTCCCCGGCTTCGGCGGGCAGCCGTTCATGGAGTCGGTCATGCCGAAAGTTTCCGCCGCTGAAGCCTACCGTAAGGAAAAAGGCCTCACTTATCACATCGAGGTCGATGGAGGGATCAGCACCGCAACCGCCTCCCTTGCCTATGCCGCCGGGGCGAATGTCATGGTCGCCGGCTCCACCACCTTCGGCGCGAAAGACATGACCGCCGCTATCACTGCCATCCGCGAAGCCTAACCCATCCTACTATTTTGAAAACGATCCTCATCAGTTCCGCCCTCTCGCTCGCCATCGGTTTTGCCTTTGGCTGGCTGATCAAATCCGCCTCGACGGATCTCGAAAGCTTGGTCCCGAAGACAGGGCAGAACACCCACACCCCACGCCCGCCCGCATCCACACCCGACGCACTGCCCGAGCGTGTCCGGCCCGAGCGCCCCTCATCCGTCGGCCCAACGCATGCCCCACCCATCGGCACCGCCACCGTGCCCGAAGAGCCTACCCGGGCGGATCGCGCGAAATGGATGCGCCTCATCGAGGTGCTCGGCCTCAACCCAGACCAAGCAAAAGCCCTAGAAGCAGTCATGGCGGAATCGTTGCCAAAGTTAGAGACCGAGAAATCTCCTGAAATCAGCTACATGGAAGCCGGCTCTCTCCTAGAGAAAAATATCCTCGCGTTGCTGGATGCCGACCAGCGGAAAGCCTTCGCCGATATGCAGCGCCGGGCGATGGACAATCGCATCGAGCTCAGCGCCCAGCAAACCTACATGCAGGAACTCGGCGAACTCGATCTCATGCCGGAACAGCGAGCTCTAGCTCTCGATTTGTTGCGCGACCGGGCAAAGCAACTCTCCGCGGACATCCCTTCCAGCACTCACTTGCTCCTCACTGGATCGTTCCTCCCGGTTAGCGAAAGGAATTTTTCCGAGGACGCGATCCGCCTCCTCCGGCAGCTTTCCCCGCAACACAGCGGCGATGCAGCCCTCGACAAGCTTGCCGAAAAGCGCCGCGTCGAAGCTGAGGAGAAAGCCAAGCTTTTCGAGGAAGTTCTCACCCCCGCCCAGTTCGAGCTCTACCGCTCACGCCTCTCCCAGAGCGCTGAGATCCTCGACCAACTCCGCTCCGGCGAGTGATTTCCTGTTTCCATTTGAATCCCCGCCGCCGTTTCTGTAGCTTCCCGCCATGTCGAAAAAATCCGGTGCCGAGCGCGTGGTGGTGAAGGTTTTTACCTACGGGATCCAGCCCAAGGTCTGGCGTGTGTTTTCCATCCCCTCCTCCGTCACTTTCCTAGAACTCAGCGATGCCATCCAGGCTGCCATGGGCTGGGAAAACAAGCACCCCCACGAGTTCCGCCACGGCAAGGGCAAGCGCCTCGTTGATGTAATCGGTCCCGTTGGCCTCCAAGATCAAACACTCGGAGATTTCCAGGACGAGGCTGTGATCACTGTCGCTGACTATATCGGGCGTAAACGTCTGCCCATGCGCATGCTTTATCGTTACGACTTCGCCGACGAGTGGATCCATGAGGTCGTCTTCGATAAACGCGAGGAAGGCGAGGGCGGCCCGCAAATGGTCGATGGCGGCCGCGCCTGCCCACCGGAGGATTTCGGCGGAACCTTCCAGTTCATGCAGGCACTCGCCGGTGAGATCGAGTGGGCCAAACCCGGCTACGATCCCAGCGCGTTCGACATCGCCGCCGTGGACTTCACGAAAAAGGCGACCCGCAACCGCAAGTGAGGCCATCCCATAGAGCCATAGACTTTTGGCAACCAGTCTATGGGTGGTGAAAAACATCGGCGAGGGCGATGGATCGACCTCCGGACAGGATTCACCTGGCACCGAATTGGAAAACGGTCGCGCTCCGCCAAGTTTGGCCGGGGCGGAGAATGACATCGGGGAACGATGGCTGGTTCGGCGAGTCCGGGTAATGTTGGGTTTCGAGGCAAAAGCCGTTGCGGGAATGGTAAGGCTGGCCGCTCTTGCCGGTGAGCTTGCCGGTGAGCTTGCCGTCGAGGAAATTGCCGGAGTAGAATTGCAAACCCGGTTCGGTGGTTAGGAGCTTAAGGGTGCGACCGCTCGTGGGTTCATAGACGGTGGCGGCGAGCGCCAGTTCGCCGGACGTATTGTCGAGAACCCAGTTGTGGTCATATCCGCGAGCGTATCTCATCTGTTCGTCCTCATCATCCACGCGCTCGCCGATGATTCGCGCGGCGGTGAAATCGAGCGGCGTTCCCTTGACCTGACGCAGCTCACCGGTAGGGATCAGGCCACTGGTCACAGGAGTGAAGCCAGCGGCGTTCAGCATGAGTTCATGTCCTAGGATGTCACCGTTCCCTTCGCCCTTGAGGTTGAAGTAGCTGTGCTGGGTGACATTGACCGGAGTGGCCTTGTCGGTGGTGGCCTCGTAATCGATGCACCACTCGTTGTCATCGGTAAGCAGATAGGTGACACTCAGATTGAGCGTGCCGGGATAACCTTCCTCGCCGTCCCTGCTCGTGTAGCTGAACTTCACGCCCTGCGCCCCGTCTTTCACGAACGCCTCGCCGCGCCAAAGCACCTTGTCGAATCCTTTCAAGCCCCCGTGCAAGGAGCACTTGATTCCTCCGGGTTCGTTGTTGGTCGCGAGGGTGTATAGCTGCCCGTCGAGGGTGAATTTTCCTCCCGCTATGCGATTACAGAAGCGCCCGCACACGGCGCCGAAATAAGGCGTGTCCCGCATGTATTCGGCCAGCGTGTTGTAGCCGAGGACGATGTCGGCATTTTTACCGAAACGATCCGGCGTCTCAAGGCTGAGGACGATCGCCCCGTAGGTCATCGCGCGGAGCCTGATGCCGTGTCTATTGGTCAGAGTGAAAACTTCAACGGGAGCGCCAGTAGCAGTTTCGCCGAAAATCTCGGCCTCGGGTGGTTCGACGGACATGGTGTGCTTGGTGTGGGTCTTCCGGCAGGAAAACGGGAGGCCCCGAAGGCCTTTGCATTTCGCCTCATGAGGCAGCGCAGCGTGGTCATCACGAACCCTATCTGTCGAGCCTCTCCTGAGAGGGGCATCCAGATTCGGGTTACTTATCATAAGATCAACCCGTTCGACTTATCCTACGCCGGATTTAGGTTTCCCATCCGTGGTTTGGGGTCTAGCTTCGCGGCCATGCGCCTTGCCGATACCTTCGCAGCCCTGAAAGCCGACCACAAAAAAGCCTTTGTCGCCTATGTGGCGGCGGGAGATCCGACCTTCGATCTCTCGCTGGAAATCATGCATGCACTGGCGGAAATCGGAGCGGATGTGATCGAACTGGGGCTGCCGTTTTCCGACCCGCTGGCGGACGGGATCGTGAACCAGATGGCCGCCGACCGAGCGCTCAAGGCGGGGATGACGACCGCCCGCACGCTGGAGCTAATCCGCGCATTCCGGAAGACAAACGACAAAACGCCGATCGTGCTTTTCACCTACCTGAACCCGATTTTCACCTACGGTTTCGGCAAATTCCAGAAAGACGCGGTCGAGGCGGGAGCGGACGGGGTGCTGTTGCTCGACCTGCCGCCGGATGAGGCTTCGCTCTCCGCAGAGCTGGCGGAGAACCACGGCCTTTCCCATATCCGGCTCATCGCTCCCTCGACGCCGCCGGAGCGGGTGAAATTCCTCGCGCAGCAGGCGGAGGGTTTCATCTACGCCCTTTCGCGCAGCGGCGTGACCGGCGGCCACTCCGCTCCGGCGGAGACGATCCCGGCGCAGGTCGCCGCGATCAAGGCGCACACCGATGTGCCGGTCTGCGTCGGCTTCGGCATCTCGAATCCGGAGCAGGCGGCGATGGTCGCGAAATCCTGCGACGGCGTGATCGTCGGCTCCGCCATCGTGAAACAGGTGGAGCTGCACCTCACAAACCCGGCCCAAGCGGTGAAGGATTTTACGAAGCCGCTGATCGACGCGATCCGGTGAAACTTCAAACCTTAAACTTTAAACTCCAATCAAGAGTGTCTTGTGTGCCGCCTTGCCTTCGCCAGCCTCCTCCGCAATATTCCGCCCGTCCAAGGATTCTTCCTTAGGATTTAAATTTTAAAGTTTAAAGTTTCCAACCACATGCTCCTACACTTTTACAAAATGAACGGCGCGGGCAATGACTTCATCGTCATCGACAACCGCGATCTCTCCATCTCCCTCGATGAGGACACGATTGCCGCGCTCTGCGACCGCCACCGCGGCATCGGAGCCGACGGCCTGCTCGTCGTGGAGCCTGCGGAAAAGGGCGCGGACTACAAATTCCGCTACTACAACGCCGACGGCGGCGAGGCGGAGATGTGCGGCAACGGCGCGCGCTGCTTCGGATTCTTCACTGCCCACCTTTCGGGGGAGGAGGAACTGCCCGACAGCGTCAGCTTTGAAACGATCGCAGGAACTCTGACGGCGGAAATCATCGGCGACGATGTCCGTATCGCGATGTCCGATCCGAAGGATCTTGAGCTGAATTGCCCAGCTAGTATCGACGGCTTCGCGGGCGACCTGCATTTCGTGAACACCGGAGTCCCCCACGTGGTGAGCTTCGTGGACGACCTGGAAAACACCGATGTCTTCAACCACGGCCACACGATCCGCCACCATCCGCACTTCGCCCCCGCGGGCACGAACGCGAACTTTGCGAAAGTCCTCTCCCCCGGCCACATCTCGATCCGCACCTACGAGCGCGGTGTCGAGGACGAGACTCTCGCCTGCGGCACCGGCATGGTCGCCTCCGCCCTCATCCATCATCTCCTCACCGGTGCGGAATCACCTGTGAAAGTGGATGTCGAGGGCGGCGACACCTTGACCATCGGCTTCGAGAAAATCGGTGAAAACTCATTCTCCAAGGTAACCCTCACCGGCCCGGCTGATTTCGTTTTCGAAGGCGAGATCGAGATCTGATCGCTGCGGCCAGCTGCGGGCGCTACACCGCGGATCCCGGAGTGAAGTGACGGCGCGCCTCCGTATCCCATCGAATTTCCGACCTTAAGAACATCCAGGACCGGAGTTCCCGAAATCCGGTCATACCTTCGCTTCCAGCCATTTTCCACGGAAATGTAGCCTCGTGAACACGAGGGCCTGCGTAACCAAATCAAGGCTCAGCACGATCCATACGCCTGTCAGGGAAACCATGTCGAGCCGCGCCAGCAGCCACAGAACGCCGACGCGGAAAAACAGCATGCTCCCGAACGCCCGGGTCATCACCATCCTCGTCGCGCCCGCGCCGCGCATGGTCGGTTTCAGGATGATGCATGTGGCGAAAAACGGCTGCGCGAACGCGCACACCACCAGCAAGGGTCCGGCAAGATCGCCGTGAAGATCGCTGCCGGGAGCCATCATCCCAATGAGCCACGACCTTCCGAAAAGAAAACAAAGACCCATGAAAAACATGATGCCTACGGCGAGCATCCACGAGAAACGAACGGCCCGGACGGCCATTTCCCTGGAACCCGCGCCGAGGTATTGTCCGGTGAGTGCCGCTGCCGCCGCCGCGATCGCGAAGCCGGGCAGATAACTCATCGACTCCAGGCGCACCGCGATGAAGTGTGCGCCCAGCGCCCCCTCGTTGTTGAGGTTCGAGATCACGCGTAGCCCGTAGGAATGGATCACCCACATTCCCGCGATCTCGACCGCCTGCGGCACGCCGATCCGCCAGATCCGAAGCATCGTCTCGCCGTGAAAAAGAAGCCCCTCGCGAGTCCAGCGCAGGCCTTCTTTTTTTTTCAACACGAGCATTACCACCACCGTGAGCAAGCCCGCGATCCAGCCGATCACCGTACCGAGAGCGATTCCCTCCACTCCCATCCCGCCGAACGGCGCCGGTCCGAACACAAACAGCGCACTCGTCCCCATATTCACAAGGTTCACCACCACCATCGCGAGGAACGGCGTCTTCGTATCGCCGGAGCCGCGCAAGGCCGCGTTCACCGCGAACATCGCCCCCGCCACCGGCCCGGACCAGGCGAGCATGTGGATGTAGGATTCCGCATGAATCGCCGCCGCCGGACTCAGCCCCATCCATCCGATCAGCGGCACCGTCCCGACCATTAGGATCAGGTAAGCGGCCACGCCTGCCAGCGCGCCCAGCCACATCCCCTGCCCTAGCGCTATGTCCGCAAGCTTGAAGTCCTTCGCCCCGACCGCGCGGGAAACGAGCGCCATCACGCCCGTGGCCACCGCGCCTTGGAAAATGTAGATAAACCAGCCGACATAACCACCCAGCGCCATCGCATCAAGGATGGCCACCCTTTCCTCGCCCACCGCCATCCGCCCGGCGATGAGGATGTCCGTCGTCCCCACGAAAAACGCCAGTATTTGCTCCAGCAAAGGCCAGAACGCCAGCGTGAGCACCTGCATCGCCAGAGTCATGCCGCCGAGCTTTCCGCCCAACCGGATCTCCTCGACCCGCTCGCTCGCCTCCACCGAAATTCCGGGCTGATCCATCCGCGCGGAGACTGATCCGTCACAAGGCAATCTTCAACCCATCATTCCGCGATCAAAGTGGCGGAATGCTCGCAAGCGCCGCTTCGAGCCGGTCAGTGGTCTTGTGGATGGCGCACCAGTTTTGGATGTAGGGCATGTCGAGGGTTTCGGGATCCTCTGTGGCGAGGACATCCCGGGCATCATCCAGATCCTTACTTCTGCCCCAGCGGAGCTTTTGGACAACGATGTCTTCCGGCGTGGGAATCCATGTTTCCATTCCAATCTGTGGAAGAACCAAGCGCCGCCTTCTCTTGAACTGCGCCTGGACGAAAGGATCGTTGAAGAGTTCGAAAAGCTCCACTTCAAGGGTCGAGTTTTGCGCGGGCCTGCCGATGTGCCGTTTCCCCCATGTCAGGGTATCAAACTGTACTTGCCCCCGGAATTCGATCTCAGGTTCGAGTCGGTTGATCAGTGCGGAGATTTTCACCGCACCTGTGACATCCACAACAATATCGACATCCTTGGTGGAACGCGGGATCGCATAAAAATTGAACGCGAACGCTCCCGTAAGCATGTGGTCGAGCTTCTCGGCCTCACATGCGGAAATGACTTTCATGGCGAGCTCTTCGACGGTCATTGGGCTGGTTTTTCAAGTGAGTAATATCCGTAATCGTGCGTCTTCCTCAACCTGCCCGCACGGCGGCGAACATCAACCCAGGCGACGGATTCGTCATCGGTTCCGAGCCGGGCCATCGCGCCTTGAAGAATGCGCCGCGACACCTCGTTGGTTAATTCGACTCCTGCGATGAAGCGTTCCTCCCGTGTCATCGCCCGCGCACGCAGAACTTTCTCCCGGTAGATGGAGTCCTGAAGATCCTTGAGCGCGGTGGGATGGTCGTGGGGATTCGGCATCGGAAACTTGCACAAGCTAGCGTGATCCGGACGGGAATCCAAGAAGCGAATCCGCGCCTATTCGGACGGATCTTCCTGCGCGGCGGGTTGGGCGGGTGGAGCCTCCTCCTGAGCGGGCTGCGCCGGGATTTCCACGGGCGGGGTGACGGCGGAGATCCCTTCGGGTATGGGAGGCGCGGCGACTCCCGGGCCGGGGCCTTTGTCCATGAATTCGGTGCGGTTTTTCAGTAGAGCATCGATGGTGAATTTGCTCACCTCAAAAGTACGGCTTTCGAGAGCCTTGGTTTTCTCAAGACGATCAGCGAGCGCCTTGAGCCGGTCGTCGAAGATTTTCTGGGCGGCTTCGGCATCCTCCGCTTTCTCGCCTTCAGGCTTCTTGCGCTCCTTGGCGAGATCGGACTCGATGGTGACGGTCATCAGGTAGTTATCGGTGGCGGGTGGAGCCTCTGCCCCCTCTTTCGCGGCGGAGGGTTTCGCAGGCTGGAGGGTGATGGTGTAGGTGAAGCCTTCGAAAGTGGTGATGACCGCTTTCTGGAGTTTTTCGGGCGTCGCCTTTTTCTCCACCTCGGCGGCGGGCACGACGTCGTCGAAACGCGAGAACGAGAATAGGGATTTCAGCGGCGAGGTGGCGGCGGCATCCGTCTTCACGCCGGGATAGGCCTCGGTGAAGGCGAAATCTGCATTTTCATCGGCACGGGTGAACTCCCATTCCATCTCATCGGAGCCGGGTTTCGTGACCGAGATCCCCTTGATTTTTTCGACCTTGATGAAGTCTTCGGAAAGCCAGTTCTTGGGATCTTCGGAAAGGGTGCCGAAGACCTCGGAAACGGCATAGAAACCGGATTCGTCTGAGTGATTACGGACGAAGCGTCCGGTCGCCCCGCCGCCGAAGGGCGAGTTCGATGCCGCCGCATCCAGGTTTTTTCCGAAGGATACCTTCGCGAGTTCCTTGCCGGATGAGTCCTTGAAAACGGCGGTGAGGCCGCGCGTTTCCGCAGCGGAGGATTTCTCATCCATGCCGAAGCGCGGGGCGAACGACGGGCCGGCCTCGATACCCTGCGCAACCTTCAGCTCGGCGAGCGTGCGGAGCAGGTCGTTGATGTTGCGGCTGTTGGCGGGGAAGTTGTCGCGCTGGGCAACCGTCCATTTTCCATCTTTCGAGGCTAGGGTGACGGATTGTTCCGCACCGGAGATCTCGATGGTCGCGGCTTTGTCGGCAGCAAAATCGGCAAGCAGGGTTTGTCCGGGCGTGCGGTTTGTAGCGTTCTTGTCCTGACCGGAAGCGGATTGTTTCACGAGATAGACGGATGCGCCGAGAACGAGTGCGACGATCCAGAGGATAATGACGGTGCGGGGTTTCATGTTTTTCTGTCGAAAATGTTAGAAGTTATCTGTTATTGGTTCTTGGTAAGAGGGTGTCCATTTAACGGATAACCTCTAACTTCGAACTCTATCTCGCGCGGGTGGAGGATCGGCGTTTCAGGAAGAGACCCAGGCCGACAAGGATGACCAGCGCCGGCATGGCGGCGACATTGAGGAGGGTGATCTTACCGCCCAGTTTGTCTTTCTCTCGGCGGAGTTCCTTTTGCTGCTCGCGGATGAGGCGGGAGTAAACCACACGCTGTTCCTGTAGTTTCGCAATCTCCGCTTTTTGTTCGGGTGTCCCAAAAGGGCTGGAGGATTCGCCACGCTGCGCCTGTAGCTCTTGAAGCTTGGTGATGGCTTCGCTCTGCTTCTGCTCGAACTCCTCGATCTTACCTCCGACTTTCTTTTCAAACTCAGCTTCCATCTCCTTGATGACCGTGAACGGCTTGCGTGTGGCGGCGCGGGAGCGCGAGCCAATCAGGTATTTCGAGCCGACTGCCTGATCCAGTAGGTTAAAAAGCAAGCTAGCGTTACCATTCATGGGGGTGGCCATCTGCATACCGCCGAAGTTCTGGACGTTGTAGGCGAAGCGGTCGTAGAAAGCGTCGATATCCGCGATGAGGAACACGTTGCCAGGCTTGACGGCCTCTTTCAGGGATTCGTCCTTGGGTTTCTCGACCTCTTCCTTTTTCTCCTCCGTTGGGGCTGGCTCGGGTTCCTCCGCCTTGGGCTTGCCTTCCGGGAAAGCGGTTTTGAAATTTCCGGAGAGGTGGGTAATCAAATCATAGGCAGTGCCGTCCGCCTTCAGGCTGGTGTCGAGCGAAGGATCTAGGCGCGAGGCTTTCGTGGGATCGACGAAGCCGGCTCCTGTGGAGGAACGGACGAGGGAATTCGTGGAAACTCCGCCGCCAGACGTGCGCTTGAAGGCGCCGGGAAGATAGAGCGTGATGGAATCAATGGCCTTGGTGATGATGTTGTCCTTTTGCGGCATCGCGCTCTGCGGGAGACTAAGGACAGCGATGCCCTTGCGCTCGCCGCCAAGGAGGGTGGCGTGGATGGGATCCGCCAAGACCTTGTCGGAGACGAACTCCACGCCCCATGCCGAAAGCAATGTCGGGAGAGTGGAGGAGACCGGCGCGCCGCCGGGTTGGCCGGTCATCGGGTTCGGCTGACCGCCAAGCATCTGTGAGGCAACAGAAAACGCGTCAAGGCATGCGACCACCGTGCCGCCGTTGAGCAGGTATTGATCCACTAAAAACTCTGCTTCCTTGGTTATCTCTGCAGGGTGAAAAAGGAACAGGACCTTGATCTCATTCGGGTCGATTTTTTCCGGTGTCATGCCCAGATCCCGGAGGTCGAAGGATTCCTTGAGCTGTTGGTAAATCACCCACGGCTGCTGCGGCTGCTGGCCGGGCATCATCGCCGGCATACCGGCAAGATCGAAGGCGGACATGATGCCAATGACGGGTTTCACGGGCGTGGTCACCTCGGCGATGGCCTTGGAGATCTGGTATTCCAGCATCGTTTCCTCGCCGGGGTTCAGGAATGGCAGCACCACCTTCTTATCCAGGGCGGAGACGGCGATGCCGAGGTAAAGGGTTCCTTGTTCGTCGATGGAACGGATGCCGTCTAGATTGGCCGAGTCCTCCGCATCGGTGTCAGGCTCCGGATCGATGTTCTCGATGCGGATTTTGTCATTCGAAAGGTTCTTATATTCCTTGAGCAGATCGTCCACACGGCGGATGTGCAGCTTGAGCTGGCCGGGTGTGTAGTCGGCATTACGGGATGCGTAGTAGCGGATGACCACCTTGGTATCGAGCTCCCCAAGGATGGATTTCGTCCCGTCGGAAAGGGTGAAAACTTTGTTCTCGGTGAAATCCGCACCACGATTCCCGGCGGGTGTCAGTGAGACGAGCCAGTTGGCGAGGACGGCGATGGCGACAAAGGCGGCGATTCCGAGGGCGGCGCGGGTGATGGGGGCTTTCATGGGGTAAAATCTGAAATGCTGAAAACTGAAATGCTGAAAACTATGCGCGTTTGGCGGAGAGGATGGTGGAGGTTCCGACGAGGCAGAGGCTGATGAATCCGGCAAACCAGACGGCATCCTGCAAACGGAGGAGACCGCGGTTCAGGGAAGTGAAGTGATCCCAGACGCTGAAGGCCACGATGGCTTCGACAGTGCCGGGTGAGGTGGCCTTGGCCAATTCTCGGGTAACGGGATCGTAGCCGCAGAGCACCATCAGCGTGCAGATCGCGACGGAAACGATGAGGCATACGACCTGGTCGCGCGTGCATGCGGAAACCAGCATGGTGAAGGCGATGAAGGTGCAGCACACGAGGAAGGAGCCAATGTAGCCGGAGATGATCGCCCCGTTGTCAGGCTCGCCGAGGTAGTTGACGGTGATGACGATGGGAAAGGTCAGAACCAACGCAACAAGTGAGACGGCAGCGGCGGCCAGGAATTTCCCGACAATGGCAGCCCAGGTGGATACGGGGAATGTGCCGAGCAACTCGATCGTGCCGTTGCGCTGCTCATCGGACCAGAGTTTCATAGCAATGGCAGGTGCGAGAAGCATGTAGAGCCACGGATGCCAGAAGAAGAAGGAAAACTGGAGCGAGGCATCACCGACGTTCATGAAATCGCCGAAGGTGAAGGTGAAACCCAGCGAGAGCAGGACGAAAATGACAATGATCGCATAAGCCGTGGGTTGGGCGAAATACGATTTCAGCTCGCGGCGGAAGATGGTGAGGATGGACATGGGTGATGAGATATTGGGAAATTGTTTTTTGGAAGCGGCGACCGGAGATCGCTGTTACGCGGCGGTGTCGGAGGTAGTGACCTTGCGGAACAGCTCGGTGAGCGAGCCGTGGGGGGCTTTCGCGATGAGTTCGGCGGGGGTGCCATCCTCGACGATGCGGCCGCGATCCACGATGATTGCACGGGTGCAGGATGCCTCCACCTCCTCAAGGATGTGCGTGGAAAACAGGATCGCCTTGGTCTCGCCGAGGCGCTTGATGAGCTGGCGGACTTCGTATTTCTGGTTGGGATCAAGGCCGTCGGTGGGCTCATCGAGGATCAGCACCTCGGGATCATGCAGCAGCGCCTGCGCAAGGCAGGTGCGGTGGCGGTAGCCTTTGGAAAGGGTGTCGATCGACTGGTGGGCGACGCTTCCGAGGAAACAGGTTTCGATGGCTCGCTCGACCGCGTCCTTTTTCGCTGAGCCGGACAGCTTGCGGATTTCGGCGCAGAATTTCAGGAAGCCGATCACCGTCATGTCGTTGTAAAGCGGAGCGGATTCTGGCAGGTAGCCGATCTTCTTCTTTGCCTCGGTGGGGTCGGCGGTGATGGAGATTCCGCAGATTCGCGCCTCGCCGGAGCTGGGTGGGATGAAACCTGTGACCATGCGCATCGTGGTGGATTTCCCCGCGCCGTTCGGTCCCAGGAAACCGAGAACTTCGCCTTTTTGCACCGTGAACGAGAGTTCATCGACGGCGACCTTGCTTCCGAAATGTTTGCTGAGTTTTACGACTTCAATCATGGGTGAGAATGGGAGTTCCAGTAACGGGAGGGTTTATTTAGGGCTGACGCACATTTTGCGACACCCGCTTCGGTTTTTGTTTGGAAAATTTCGAAAAAATTTACGGTGGCCGGTTAGAGGATTTCCGCGATCTGCACGGCGTTGAGCGCCGCGCCTTTGCGTACCTGGTCACCAACGACCCAGATATCCAGGGCGTTTTCGAGGACGATGTTCTTGCGGATGCGTCCGACGAGACAATCGTCTTTGCCTGTGGTGTCAAGCGGCACCGGGAAAAGTTTGTTCGCCGGATCATCCACGACGGATATGCCGGGTTTGCCGTCGTAGGCAGCGCGGGCTGCCTCCACCGAAGGCTCCTTGGAAAACTGCGCGGTGATCGAGACCGAGTGCGATCGATAGACCGGCACGCGGACGCAGGTGCAGGAAACTTTCAGAGTAGGATGGCCAAGGATTTTCTGTCCCTCGTTGAGCATCTTCATCTCCTCCTTGGTGTAGCCGTTGTCGGTGAACGAATCCACCTGCGGGATCACGTTGAAAGCGATCTGGCGCGGATAGACTTTCGGCGTGAAATCCCGCCCGTTCGCGATGGCCTGGATTTGCTCCTCCAGCTCCACGATCCCCTGCGCTCCCGATCCGGAAACCGCCTGGTAGCTCGATGCGATCACCGACTCTAGGCCGAATTTCTCGTGCAACGGAGCCAGCGCCATCAGGGAAATGATCGTCGTGCAGTTCGGGTTCGCGATGATGCCCTTGGGCCTGTTCTTCGCGGCCTCGGGATTGATTTCCGGCACGACCAGCGGCACGCCCTCATCCATGCGAAACGCCGAGGAATTATCGATCACTACCGCGCCCGCCGCCGCGGCCGATGGCGCAAACTCCAGCGAGATCCCGCCGCCTGCACTGAACAGCGCGATGTCGATGCCCGCGAAGGAATCATGCGTGAGCTCCTTCACCACGATGTCCTCGCCGCGGAATTTCATCGTCTTCCCTGCCGAGCGGGCGGAGGCCAAGAGCGTCAGCTTGCCCAAAGGAAAATTCCGCTGCTCCAGACAAAGGAGCATCTCCACGCCGACGGCACCCGTCGCCCCGACAATCGCTACATGAGGGTTGTTCATTTCAAGAAACCCGGCCACGCGCCGGGGCGCGGAACATATCCACAACGCCCTCCCTTGCAATCCCTAAGAGGAATTACAGAAAGGGCGGGCGCTGTGGGGTGGATCGCATTTCAAGCGGCTTGGGTGGATAGGTCATATAGGACTTATAAGACCTATTATTTATTCTTCCGCCGGTAATCCAGCCTGGCGCGGGTCATATTCTCTCGGAGGCCGCCCTTTTTGAGGAAATCTTTTTCGAGGCGGCGGATCTGCTGGTCGAGCAGGTAGTTCGCTTGGTGGATAAGGCAGATGGCGATGTTGGCAAGGGTTTCGGGCGGGCGGGTTTCCATGTAAGTTCTATAGGTCTCATAAGACTCATTTTCTGTTTTCCCGAGATTCCTGACATAAAGCGCTTCCTTGGAGTTCTTTTCCCAAAGCGGGTGATCCCGCACCCTGAGATAGTCCTGATAGTCGATGAGCAGTTCCTCCAAGCTAGCCCGGGCGACATTGGTGAGCTTGAGTTCCATCTCGGTTGAGGTGATGGAGGCTTTGCTGCCCTCTGCGATATTTTGTTTTCCGGAACGGGCGGCCTGCACCATCTGGTCGATGGTGCGGTCACCTCGCTTGAGGAACTTCTCGCAGAAGCGGAAGGTGAAGTCGTAGACCACCTCTGACTTCCGGTAAGAGAGGAGATCTTGGTAGTTTCCGCCAGCCGGGAGGAAGCTAGGAGGGTCTTCTGGCGGTGGATTCATAGGTCCTATAGGACTTATAAGACCTATGCTTTCTGGTAGAGCTCTGCTCCAGCCTCCGCGAACTCCTTGGATTTCTCTTCCATGCCTTTCTGGATGGCTTCTTCTTCCGCGATGCCTTGGGCCGCAGCATATTGTCGGACGTCCTCGGAGATTTTCATTGAGCAGAAATGCGGGCCGCACATGGAGCAGAAGTGGGCGGTTTTCGCGCCTTCCTGGGGTAGGGTCTCATCGTGAAACTCGCGGGCGGTTTCCGGGTCGAGGCCGAGGTTGAACTGGTCTTCCCAGCGGAATTCGAAGCGAGCTTTGGAGAGGGCGTTGTCGCGGTATTGGGCGCCGGGATGGCCTTTCGCGAGGTCGGCGGCGTGGGCGGCGAGCTTGTAGGTGATCACGCCATCTTTGACGTCCTTCTTGTTCGGAAGGCCGAGGTGTTCCTTGGGCGTGACGTAGCAGAGCATCGCGCAGCCGTACCAGCCGATCATTGCCGCGCCGATGCCGGAGGTGATGTGGTCGTAACCGGGGGCGATATCCGTAGTGAGCGGCCCGAGCGTGTAGAAGGGAGCCTCGTGGCACCACTCGAGCTGCTTGGCCATGTTTTCCTCGATCATGTGCATCGGCACGTGGCCGGGGCCTTCATTCATCACCTGGCAACCTTTGGCCCAGGCTCGGGTGGTGAGCTCGCCCTGCACCTGGAGCTCGCCGAACTGCGCCATGTCGTTCGCATCCGCCACGGAGCCGGGGCGGAGGCCGTCGCCGATGGAGAAGCTCACATCGTAGGCGGCGCAGATGTCGCAAATTTCATCCCAATGCGTGTAGAGGAAATTCTCCTTGTGATGGGAGAGGCACCACTTCGCCATGATGGATCCGCCGCGCGAGACGATGCCGGTCATGCGGCTGGCAGTCATCGGGACGAAGCGGAGGAGTACGCCGGCGTGGATCGTGAAATAATCAACGCCCTGCTCGGCTTGCTCGATGAGGGTGTCGCGATAAAGCTCCCAGGTGAGATCCTCGGCCTTGCCGTTCACTTTTTCGAGCGCCTGATAGATCGGCACCGTGCCGATGGGCACCGGCGAGTTACGCAGGATCCACTCACGGGTGGCGTGAATGTTTTTCCCAGTGGAGAGATCCATCACGGTGTCCGCGCCCCACTTCGTGGCCCAGCGCATTTTCTCCACCTCCTCCTCGATGGATGAGGCGACGGCGGAGTTGCCGATATTCGCGTTGATCTTCACGAGGAAATTCCGGCCGATGATCATGGGCTCGCACTCGGGGTGATTCACATTGAGCGGGATGATCGCGCGACCGGCGGCGACTTCGGAGCGGACGAACTCCGGGGTGATCTCCGCCGGAATGCGCTGCGGGAAACGCTTGAAAATGCCGGGCGTGTAGGGGCTGTCAGGCGATTGGTGGGAACCGGCGTGCTGCTTGTTGAGGTCATTGCGCACGATGTCCTCCTTCATGTCCGCAATCTTCGAGCGGCGCATATTTTCGCGGAGCGCGATGAACTCCATCTCGGGCGTGATGATCCCGTTGTCGGCATACCATTTCTGGGTGACCGGATGGCCTTTCGCGCGCAAAGGCTGGCGGCGCTCGGCAGTGAGGCCGGGGAACTCAATGAACTTGTTCGCGCGCTCCGATTTCGATGCGAATTCGGCATGTTTTTCCGTGAGGTAGCCGTTGTCCTGCGGCTGCACCTCGCGGCCGTCGTAGGCCTCCACGTCTCCGCGTTTCAAAATCCACTCGCGCCGCAACGGCGGCAAGCCCTCCTCGGAGCTGCCCTTGAAGGCAGGATCGCCCCACGGGCCGGAGCAGTCATACACGCGCACCGCTTCGTTTTTCTCGATGCGGCCGTTATAAGATTTCGTGTCGTTGAGAGTGATCTCGCGCATCGGGACTCGCACTTCCGGATGGATCTCGCCGGAAACATAGATGCGGTTGGAGGCGGGCAGCGGGGCGCGGGATTCGTCGTGTTTCGTTTCCGTGCCGGTGGTTTCTTCAGGGCTGATCATGGTGGTGTGGTTTCGGGGCGGATCGGAAACCGGCCGGAAACAGGAAAGCCACCGTGGCTTGCCCGACTCCCTCCGGCGGCATGACCCGCTTCAGGTTCGAAGGGTTTTTCCCGCGCGTCGGAAAATCTCGGCCTCCCGTTCGGATGGCTCCCCTGTCGTGGCTCGAATCGTCGGTGGGCGGGCGCGGGCTGTCAAGAACCCGAAATGGCAGCGACGTTTCCTTCACGAAGAGCAATGAACCGCAGATGGACTCAGATGGACGTGAATGAAAATGAGATAAGACCGGCCATACGACCAAAAACCTAACTTCTAAAAGAGATTCTCCACATCTCTTCTCTTTTATCTGCGTCCATCTGCGGTTGGATTCTCTTCATTTATTTTGGCAAGGGACGCCGACGCAGCGAGTCCCAGCCGTAGAGCGCGATGGCCAGCCAGATCAGGCCGAAGGAAAGGAGGCGCACGGTGGTCATCGGTTCGCCGTAGATTTTCCAGCCGATGAAGAACTGCATGGTCGGCCCGATAAACTGGAGCATGCCGAGCGTGCTGAGGCGGATGTTGCGGCTCGCGAAGGCGAAAAGCAGCAGCGGCACGGCGGTGACAAGTCCCGTTCCGGCAATCAGCAGCGCGTGCGGCCAGCTTTCCCCAAACGCTTGCGGCACGCTGGAATGGGCCATGAAAAGCCACGCCAACGCGAAGGGCGCAAGCACTGTCGTCTCCACCGCCAAGCCATCGAGCGCACCGAGCGGCGAACGTTTCCTGACCACCCCATACAACGAGAACGAACTACCAAGAGCCAACGCCACCCACGGGAAATGGCCGACGCCCGGCATCTGCAACAAGACCCCGGAAAACGCCGTCGCGATGGCTGCGAGCTGCAGGCGGCTGTGTCTCTCGCCGAACCACAGCGCGCCGAAGAGCATGTTGAAAAACGGGTTGATGTAGTAGCCCAGCGCGCCCTCGATCATGCGGTCGTTCAGCGTCGCCCAGACATAGAGTAGCCAGTTTCCCGCGATCAGCGCGCCGGAAAGGAAATGCCATGCGATCACCTGGCGATCCGCGCTGATGCCTTTTCTCCTCAATAGCAGCAGCGGCCACAGCGCCAGGAGCGTCCAGCAAGTCCTCTGCGCCACCAGGCTCGTGGCGCCCATGAACTCGAGCTGTTTCCAATAGACCGGCAATACCCCCCAGATCCCGAAGGCCACGATCGCCGCCCATAAACCTTTCGCGCCACCCGTCACGCCTTCCGATAGTCCGCCGCCACCCGCTTGGCAATCCCGCCCTGCCGGATTCATGTGATTCGCGGAGCCTACCGGTAATCGGTCAAATATCGAGTTTGCGCTCCCCCGGCGCGCGCATCCCTTCCGCTTGTGGTTTGACGTTTGAAAATCGCGGCTTATGGAAAGGTGCATGGATCTCTCCGATTTTAGAAAAGAATACTCCGCCCGGGGACTGCGCCGCGAGGATCTAAGCGACGACCCCACGGATGTTTTCGAAACATGGTTCCAGCAGGCGACGGAACTCCATGTCCACGAACCAAACGCGATGACCCTCGCCACCGTTTCTCCCGATGGTTTCCCTTCGCAGCGCACCGTCCTGCTTAAAGCCTTTGACCGGAAAGGGTTCACTTTTTTCACGAACTACCAATCCCGAAAGGCAACCCACATCGCCGCTAACCCTGCCGTATGCCTGCTTTTCCCATGGGTCACCCTAGAGCGACAGGTAATCATCCAAGGGTATGCCGAGAAAATCTCCGCTGCGGAATCGCTCGGCTATTTCACCACACGCCCCCGCGACTCGCAGATCGGCGCGTGGGTTTCCAACCAGTCGGAAGTCATCACCTCCCGGAAAATCCTATTGATGAAGCTGGAGGAAATTAAAAACCGCTTCAAGGACGGCGAGATTCCCCTGCCCTCTTTCTGGGGCGGATTCCGCGTGGTGCCACAGACCATCGAGTTCTGGCAAGGCGGCCCCGCCCGCATCCACGACCGCTTTCTCTACACCCGCCAACCCGACAGCTCCTGGGCCATCGACCGGCTTGCCCCGTGATATGAAACTCCTCGCTTTTACGACCCTGGCGCTTTGCCTATCTCTCGCCGCCTGCGCGCATAAGCCGGAGGAAACACCTACGGAAAAAACCGATGCCGAGTCAAAGCCACGGCTTGTGGGACGGGTCGCTTCGATACCAGCAGATCGCACGTTCGTGCTGATCCAGTCCTACGGCACATGGACGGTGGAAACCGGCTCCATCCTCACCACCCAAGGCCCGGAAGGCCGCGCCGCGAACCTGCTCGCCACCGGCGAAAAGCTCGGGCAATACGCCGCGGCAGACATTCGAACAGGCACCCTGGAGATCGGCGATGGAGTTTACACCATCGCGAAAGCCCCCGCCATGAAGGAAACGGAAACTGCGGAAAAATCGGAAGCGCTGAGCGTGGAAACGGCTGATTGAGAAGTGATACTCAGTTTGCGCGTGACAACAGCGGCATCGGCACGGTGATTACCTGCATGCCCGCTGCCTGCGCCGCGATCACTCCCGGAGGCGCATCCTCGATCACAAGGCATCTTTCCGGAGAAACGCCGAGTAGCTCCGCCGCCTTAAGGAAAATGTCGGGGCTCGGCTTGCCGTTGATCACATCGTCGGCGGTCACGACCTCGTCGAACCAATCCGAGCAATTCAGAAGCTTCAGGGTCTTTTCGACAACGTAGCGAGAGCCGCCGGATGCCACCGCGAGCGGCATTTTTCCGCTGAGTCTCTTCGCAAAATCGGCGACCTCTTCGATGAGTTCCACGAGATGAAGCTTGCGCAGAAAGGCATCTCGTTTTGCTAAGGCGATCGCTTCCGGATCGAGCTTCAGTCCATACTCGCTATTTAGATCCACCACGATGTCCCGGGTAGGCCGACCGCCCATCGCGAAGAAAACGTCCTCCTTGAAAATCCCGCCCGCACCATAGGAAGCAAGCGCCTCGCACCACGCATCAAAGTGCGCGGGCATGGAATGAACTAATGTCCCGTCGCAGTCAAAAATGACCGCATCAAAACCCTCTTTCGGAAAATCAATCGTACCTACACTTGCCATGGCAGAGCGGCAGGTATCGGCAGCCCGCGAACTTTGCAAGGCTCTAACGGAGGAAAATTTTCCCAAAAAACATCTATCGAGCAATCATTCTTCAGATCAAACGTGTCCCCAACTGAAATTTAGACCGGATGCCAAAAGTCCTTGCCGTAACGGGGAGTATGGATGGAATTAAATGCGCGGATGTTCATTTGCTCCGCTCCGAGCCGTCCAAGCGGAGTGTGCCCTACTCCTCCGGAGTGGGTTGAAGGAAAGGCTTGGGCGTAAGGCTCTCGATGATCCGATCAGCGGCAGCTGTCTCGATCACACCGGCATCGGAAAGATCCTTGGCAAGCTGCTTGGCGGCGGCGATCTCGACATCGTTCATCGCCGAGCCCGGTTTCCTAGCTGGGCGGATCTCAAGGTTCGCGACGACGCGGTCGAGACCGGGCGAAAACGCAGCGTCGATGATGGTGCCCGGTCTCTGCCGCCTGCAATGCAGAGAGTGCGGTCTCCGCGTCGCGGATCTCGCCGAGGAAAATCACGTCCGGACTCTGCCGCATCGCGGAGCGCAGCGCGGAGGCGAAGTTTTCCGTATCCAGCCGGATCTCGCGCTGGGAGAAGAGCGAGTTTTCGTTCTGGAAAAGGAACTAGATGGGATCCTCCAGCGTGACGATGTGTTTGGCTTGGTTTTCGTTGATCCAGTTCAGGCAGGCGGCGACGGTGGTTGATTTCCCGGAACCCGTCGGCCCGGTGACGAGGACGAGGCCATTGCTGCGCATCATCCAAGATTGCAGCAGTTCCGACGGCATTGCCAGCTTGTGCAAGCTAGGGATATCCTCGCGGATGGGCCGCAGCACCGCCGCAAGCCGCCCGAGCGTGTGGTAGAGGTTCACGCGCAGGCGTTTCCCCTCGGGGAGCTGCCAAGAGACATCCGCCTCTTTGGTGATGGCGGGATCCACCCCGCAGGATTTCCATAGCCCTTCCATCGCGAAACGCGGCACCGGCCCCGGATGCAGTGGCACCACCTTTCCCTCGCGCCGGATGCGGGGTTGCTCGTCCTCAAGCAGGAAGACATCCGTCGCCACGCCGCGGAAGGCGTCTCGGATGAGTTGTTGCAGGGCATCGTCCATCGGGTGGATCCTGGGAAAGTTAATCCTTGGGAAAAGCGAAGGGAAACAAAATGTAGTGGGAAGCTTTCACTCAGCCCGAGCCATGATCCACAGTGCGTCGGACAGACGGTTGAGGAAAAGCCGAACTGTCAGCGGCACCTCCCCGCCGCTCTCGTTAAGCATGAGCAGATGCCTCTCCGCACGGCGGGAAACGGTGCGGGCGTGATCGAGGTGGGCGCGTGCCATGGAACCCTCCGCGCCCGGCACCGCCCAATGCGTGAAACGGACACCCTTCGCCTCCGCCTCCATGGCGGTTTCCGTGAGCCAATCGAGATCCGCTGCTGTCAGCGCCGCGAATCCTTTTTCCCGGTATTTCCGCAGATCCTCCGGCAGGCAGGCGAGCTCGCCCATCAGCCCAAAAAGAAGGTTCTGCACGCGGTCGATCACAGCCGTGTGCCGCTCCTCGGTATCCGCCGCACGCGCCAGGCCCAGCGCGGCGTTGAGCTCATCGAGCGCTCCCAGTGCCGCGATCCGCGTGGATGTCTTCGCGATTCGTTTCCCGAACATCAGGTCGGTCTCGCCGTCGTCGCCTCGCTTCGTGATGATACTCATGCGGGGCAGCCTAGCCGTTTCTCCGAAAAATTAAACGTGGAATGCCACTTCGTGAAGCACATTTTCCATCACCCTCCCCTGTTGGCAATCCACGCTCACTGCTCGCACGCCTTTTTCATCATCTCGACATCCACACCTTCGTAGAAATCGTCGTTGACGAGGCAAACGGGGGCGGTGCCGCAGGAGGCTAGGCATTCAGCGAACTCGACCGAATATTTTCCGCAAGGGGAAACCGAGATCGGGTGGTGGTGCGGATCGGCGGAGGCGCGGTCGATGCCGAATTCCTTGCAGAGATCCTCCATGAGCTCGGCGCTGCCGCCGAGGGCGCAGGAGAGCGTGCGGCATACACGGATGTGGTATTTGCCAGGCGCATACTGACGGAAGCCGGGATAGAAGGTCACGACCTCCAGCACCTTGATCGGCTCCAGCTCCAGCTTCGCGGCGACCCAATCGATGGCCTCGGAGGAAATGAAACCGAACTTATGCTGCACAATATGAAGGAGGGGCAGGACGGCGGAGCGCTTGCTTTCCGGGTAATGGGCAATGCGCCCGTCGGCCTCGGAATTTAGCTCCGGGCTGACGGCAAAGAGCGGGAAGTGGAGGTTGCCGGCGGCGTCTTCTGTAAGGGCGGGTGACATGGTTGTTGGGTATCGAATCTGCCGTGTATCATTTCTTGAGCAATCCCGCGAGGTGATCCATCACCACCGTCGGGCCGACATAATTCCTGCCTTCGTAGCTGGTCTTGATGAGGTTGCCCTCAAGGTCTGTGAGGACGAGGTTCGGGATGCCGCCGCCGGGATGACCGAATTTCTCCTTGAACCTGTCGGCCTTGGAGAGCTTGAGATGCGGCCAGGTCATCCCCTTGCCGGCGGCATACTTTTCCATGTCCTTCTCCTCGCTGTCCGAGGTGACGAGGATGATCTCGAACTCGTCGTTGTTCGGCTTGTTAGCGTTGTAGAACTTCACCAGCGAAGGGGTGAACGCCTGGCACGGGGGACACCACGATGCGGTGTAGTAAAAGAGGTAGTATTTCGTCGGTTTTGAGGCGAGCTCATGTTTCTTAAGTCTCTTGCCATCCAGGATCATTAGATTGCCGTCGAGGGCTTCGTCGAAGACGCTCGCCGCGCCGGATGCAGGAGCAGCAGCGGGCTTCCAATCAGCGAGGCGTTTCACATCGGCCTCGGCGAGATCTGCCTGCTTGATGTTGACCATGCGGCCGTTGCGCATCTTGAAGACGCCTTCTTTCGCGTCGGCTTCACCGATCACTTCCACGAGTTCGAGCTGGGCCGTTTTGCCCTCCTTGTTCGTCCAGTCCTCGAAGGCGGCGGAGAGCGGCAGGACGAGTGAAATCGCGATGGCGATGGATAGTGACGTTTTCATATTATTTTGGGGTTAACGGTCGCACTCGCCCATCACGAAGTCTAGGGATCCCAAAATGGCCGGGATGTCCGAGACCATGTGGCCGGGGAGGAGCTTGGAGACGATGGAGAGATTGCAAAACGAGGGACTGCGGATTTTCAGGCGGTTCGGCACGCCGCCGCCCTTCGAGTGGATGTAGAAGCCAAGCTCGCCTTTGGGATTTTCGGCGGCAAAATAGACCTCGCCCTCGGGGGCATCGATACCCTGCGTAGCGACGATGAAATGGTGGATTAGTTCCTCCATGGACATCATCACGCGCTCCTTGGCGGGGAGCATGCCCTTCGGGTCCGCCAGGTTCACCGGGCCGGAGGGCATAGTGTCGAGCACCTGGCGACAGATGCGTATCGACTGCCGCATCTCCTCCATGCGGATCTGGTAGCGCGCGTAGCAATCGCCTTCCTCGGTGATGGGCACATCGAAATCATATTTCTCGTAGCCGAGGTAGGGGCTGTTTTTCCGCAGGTCGCGGTCAACACCTGAGGCGCGGAGATTTGGTCCGGTCATGCCGAAGGAAATAGCGGATTCGCGCGTGATGACGCCGATGTCCATCATGCGGTCGCGGAAGATTTTGTTATTATCGAGTAGTTTTGATATCTCACCGATGGCGACCTCGCATTCCTCCAGGAAGGTGCGGACGGCGGCATCGAAGCCGGGCGGCATGTCGCGGAGCTGGCCGCCGACGCGGGTGTAGGAAGTGGTGAACCGCGCCCCGGTGAGCTGCTCGCAGAGGTTGTAGATTTTTTCCCGCTCCGTGAAAGTGTAGAGGAAAACCGTCATCGCGCCGACGTCCATCGCACAGACGCCCACGCCGAGCATGTGGGCAGAGATCCGGGCGAGCTCGCAGCAGAGCACCCGCAAAGCCTGTCCGCGCGGCGGCAACTCCCAGCCCATCAGTTTCTCGACGGCGCAGGCATAGGCTACATTGTTGGCGAGCGGGGCGAGGTAATCGAGCCGATCCGTGTAGGGCACGAACTGGTTGTAATGCATGTTCTCGGCGATTTTCTCATCGCCGCGGTGCAGGAAACCAATATCCGGATCAGCGGAATGAATTACCTCGCCGTCGAGTTCGAGGATCAGGCGCAGCACGCCGTGGGTCGCCGGGTGGGAAGGCCCCATGTTCAGGGTCATCCGCTCGCCGACGAGGTCGTCCGCCTCTTCGTGATATTGCTCCTTAAAGGACTCTACGGCTTTCGCGGTGCGCCCCAAAGTATCCGGGGACTCGTATTCGGTGGAAATGCTCATACTAACGGTCGGCGGAAATAAGCACCCAAAGCGCCCATAATCGCAAGGGCTTTATCGCGTTTTTTCCGCCTCACAATTTCCCGAAGCGCTCGCGAAACTGCTCCCGTAGATGATCGAGACGATCGGACGGATTCTCGGCAACGGGATTTGCCTCCACCGTCAACGCCAGTTCAGAGGGGATTGCCGCGTAAGCGATCAACGGGTCAGACAGCACGAAAACCGCGGCACCCGCAGCTGCGATCGGCGCGCTCAGATCGGGGAGCTCAGTTTGATTATAAAAGCAAGTTTGGCTCCGGTGGTCATTTGACCGGGACGAAGTAATCGTCGATATCCGCCGGCGGGAGCAGATCTTGTCTCAGCACGCTCGCCTCCTGGGGAATTCCAAGGTCGCTTTCAAGTAGAGCTATGGCCTCGGCGACGCCAAACAGAGGAAAGCGGTCGCGCGTTCGCTGCCACTGGCTGGCGAGCGTTTTGTAAGCCATATCACGGGATGGAAAGATGGAATCGATCAGCGCCATGATAGGCTGGGACGGGTTCTCATGATATCTCAATGTATAGGATAACCCGTAGATGGTTGGCGGCATCCGCTCGCCGTCCGACTCGATAGCACGCAGTAGTTTGAGCGCGTCATTTTCCCTGCCCGGCACGCGAGCCAACGAGTAGAAAGCGAAGCGCCTAGAATAGCCTGGTGCGACATCGTCACTGGCCGCTGCCATGTAGGCCTCGTAGGCTTGCTCATAGGCCTCACCCGGATTTCCGAACGCGGCGATTTTATTGGGATCCGAAAGCAGGGTGCCGAGCCGGTTTTTTAGAATCGGGTCACCGGGGTTGTTGCGGATGCCGCGCTCAAGAAACTCGCGCCCGCGGAGGATGGACGCCCGCCAGTTCGCCTTGCGCCGCAGCGGAGGGAGTTCGGATTCGTAGAGATAATGCGAGGCGGCGTTGTATGCCTGGTGCCAGCTCCCGGTGTCCCAGTAATAGCGGGTGCGCGGCGCGAGATCGACGATCATCTCGTAAGTATCCCCCACCTCGCCCCAGCGCTGCTCGGTGAAAAAGGTGAACGCCCGGAGATTCAGGAATGTCGCCACCAAAGTCCGCAGTCCGCCCAGTGAAACCGCGGAAAAAGTCTGCCCGATTTTCTCGCCGGTGCGTTGTTCCAACTTCGGCGGCAGCAAACCTGCCTGATGAAGATCATCCGTGATTTGCCGTTCAAAAGGCATGCGCAGCCCTCCCGCCGCGAGGATCGCGAGGCCGAGGACGGCGTATCGTTTCCCTTGGGTCATCGGTTCAGAATTCCTTTTTCGCGAAAATCAACCACGAAGCAATGATGTAGAACACCGCATAAAAAAGTGCCATCAGCGTAAGCTTGCCAACGATCGCCCACGGCAGGACCTGCCCCTCGATCACGGCGTCGATCACGTTGAAAAGCTGGAAATCCGGCAGCGCCAGGGCCACCAGTAATGTGATGATTTTAGCGAAGACGCCATCGCTCATGCCTGCTTCCTGGCTAAGGAAAGCCGCCCGCGCGTCGGCTTGGAAGTGACCGATGAAATAAATCAGGAACGCGATGATGGTAGTAAAAAGCGTGCTTGTCGAAAAGGTGGAGATCAACAGCGCCAGCGAGGCGATGATGGAGGCACGGAGGAAAACCGCAAACACGGCTCCTTGCAGTGAGGCGCTGGGGCCCTGCGCGAGGATATCGTTTTTCAAAGACTCCATCTCCCCCGCCGTCCAGCCGTTCGCTTGTGCGAAGGCCATCTGATCGGCCAGGACCATATTCGTCCGGATATGCAGGATACCTGTCATGAGCACGTCCATCATGGCCATTGAAACAAACACCAAGAGCAGCACGCCGAGCAGTTTCCCCGCAAGGTAATCGAGCCTCGGCACCGGCTTCGCGAGGATCGTGTAAAGGGTCCTTTCCTCCACATCCTTCGGCAACAGCAACGCGGTGGAAACGATCGAAAGCACCACCGAGAACAAGGTCATCGCGCCCAAAGACCAGCTCTTGATCGCACGCAGGACATCGACCCCCGCCGCCTCCGGCCCCTCGTGCTGGGGCAGATTGAAGAAGTTGCTCGCGATCAAGATCAAAGCGAAAAAGGCGAGGAAGTAGAACACCTTCATCCGCACAAGTTGGGTGAAGGCATGGAAAGCGATCACCGTGATGCGGGAGGCGTGGTCTGTGAGGGCAGAAAGCGGTTTCATCTGGAAAAGGGTATCAGGAAATTTTGCCCGTCTCGCGCAGGAATAAACGCTCCAGCGTGGTTCGTGGCTTGCCACTGCGGATCAGCTCGGCCTTCGCATCACGCGCGATCAGTGCCTCGATCTCCGCGATGAGCGCCGGGTCGGCATCTTTCACGATCAGTTCGGTCTGATCCTCGATCGCGATCAAATCCTCAAGCCTACCTTCTTTGATCATTTTCCCCCGGAAAATGATGCCCACATGATCACAGACCTCCTGCACCTGCTCTAATAAGTGGGAGCATAGGAAAACCGTGATCCCCTGCTCTCGGAGCTTGAAAATCAGATCCCGGATCTCGCGGGAGCCGATGGGATCCACGCCCGCCGTCGGTTCATCGAGGATCACGAGCCGCGGCTTCTGGATCAGCGCCTGCGCCAAACCAATCCGCTGCAGCATCCCTTTCGAATACCCGCCGATCCGACGGTGGCTCGCATCCGCCAGACCCACAAGATCCAGCAACTCCGCCACGCGATCCTTCAGCGTTGCCCCGCGTATGCCACATAGCTTCCCATAAAACTCCAGGGTCTCCTTGCCGCTGAGGTGTTTGTAAAAGTAAGGATTTTCCGGAAGGAAACCGACCTCATTGCGGGAGTCCACTTTCAGGGAATCTTTCCCGAAGATCGCGCAATCACCGGAGCTTGGCGCCACCAGGCCGAGCAAGGCTTTCATCGCCGTCGATTTCCCAGAGCCATTCGGGCCGATCAAGCCATACACCTCACCCGGCATAATGCGGATCGATACGTCATCGACGGCGCGCAGCGGCTGACGCTTGAAGGAGGTCTTGAAATCCTTCACCAGATGGCGGATCTCGACGGCGGGTATGCTTTCGGACATGGACGAGTGCAGATTGAACCGCAGCGCCGTGCCACGCAACGGATTTCATCCCGCAACAGACATTGATCCCCGGCGCTTCCGAAGGGCATGAGGACGATGTGGCGCATGTAGGAAAGCCTAGTAAAAGGGCGGCAACTGGCAACGAGGGTTTCGCGCCTTAGCTAACACAGGCTCAGACTAACCCACTTTTCATCCCCACCTCCCGCCTTGACATTCGTCCGCTATTGCGCACGTTATCGCGTCATGACAACGGTCACCGCCACCGCCGCCCGCGGCAATCTCTACAGCCTGATTGATGAGGCGAGGTCATCCCACGAACCGATCCACATCACCGGCAAACGCGGCAACGCCGTCCTGATTGCGGAGGAGGATTGGCGCTCGATCCGAGAAACCCTTTTCATCCACTCCATCCCTGGACTCGTGGATTCCATCAAATCCGCCCGGAAGGAAGGTCTCGCGAAGGCATCCCCTGAACTCGATTGGTAGGCCGATGTATCAGGTCGTTTATTCGCGGCAAGCGAGGAAGGACGCCTTGAAGCTCTCCCGCAGCAACCTCAAGCGGCAGGCCCAGGAAATCCTTGAAATCCTCGCCCGCGACCCTTTCCAAACCCCACCCCGTTACGAATCCCTCGTCGGCGAACTGGCAGGCTGCCACTCCCGGCGCATCAACCTTCAGCACCGCATCGTTTACGAGGTTTTCCCGGATGAGGGAAAAGTCCTGATTCTCCGGATGTGGACGCACTATGGCGAGTGATCCTGATTGGCCCGCACCTTTCCGGTTCCGCCATTGACCATTGCCCGGAGGTATGCACCCTGCGCGCCTTCCATGATCTCCGTCCAAACACTTCGCGTCCAATATGGCGCGCGCATCCTTTTCAACAACCTCTCCTTTTCTGTCCAGCCGCGCGAACGCATCGCCTTCGCGGGCCACAACGGAGCCGGGAAATCCACGCTGATGAAATGTATCGCCGGGATCATTCCCGCCAGCGGCGGCCAGATCTCCGCGCCGAAAGGAACCAAAATCGGCTACCTCCCGCAGGAAGGCATCCACGTAAAAGGCCGCACGCTCTGGAACGAGACCCAATCCGCTTTCGGCGAAATCATGGCTCTCAGGGAAAAGGTAGATCGCCTTTCCGATGAACTCGTGAAAATGGATCCCCGCTCCTCACCTTATGGCGATCTGTTAGAAGAAATCGGCGAGCTCGAACTCAAGCTTTATGCGAACGATCCCGATCTCATGAAGCCGAAAATCGAATCCGTTCTCAAAGGCCTCGGATTCCAGGAAAAGGATTTCAAACGCGATTGCTCGGAGTTCTCCGGCGGCTGGCAGATGCGTATCGCGATGGCCAAGCTTTTCCTCCAACAACCCGAAGTCCTGCTCCTCGACGAGCCGACCAACCACCTCGACATCGAAACCCAGCTCTGGGTCGAACAATACCTCGTCAACTACCCCGGCGCGATCCTTCTCATTTCCCACGACCGGGCACTTTTGGATACCCTCTGCACCCGCACCATCGCCTTCGCCCACGGCCGTGCCGAGGAATACGCGGGAAACTTCTCCTACTTCGAGCGCGAGTCCGTCCTGCGGAAGGAGATCCAGCTCAAGCAATACACCGCCCAGCAACGCGAGATCGCCGAAACCCAGCGCTTCATCGACCGCTTCCGCGCCTCCGCCAACAAGGCCACCCTCGTCCAGTCCCGCATCAAGCTGCTGGCGAAAGTCGTCCGCATCCCGGAGCCGGAACGCGACGACGCGGTGATGAATTTCAAATTCCCGCCGCCGCCGAACTCCGGCCATACGGTCGCGAAAATCGAGAACGTCTCCAAAGCCTACGGCCCGCTCCAGATTTTCAACGGCTTCGATTTCGAGATCAACAAGGGCGAGAAGTTCGCTATCGTCGGCCCGAACGGTGCGGGAAAATCCACCTTCTGCCGCCTCGTCACCGCGCAGGAAGATCCGGATGCAGGAAACGTCGTACTTGGGCACAACGTCAAACCCTCTTTCTTCTCGCAAAACCACGCCGACGAACTCGATCCCAACCTCACCATCCTCGAAACCGTCCAAGCCGTCGCCTCCCGCGACGCCGCCCCGCAGGTGCGCAACATCCTCGGCTGCTTCCTTTTCACCGGCGATGATGTGTTCAAGAAAATCGGAGTCCTCTCCGGCGGCGAACGCTCCCGCGTCGCGCTGACCTGCATGCTGCTCAAGCCCGCGAATTTCCTCATCCTCGACGAGCCGACGAACCACCTCGACATGCAGTCCCAGGGCGTCCTCCAGCGCGCCCTGCTCAACTACCCGGGCAGCGTGATGATCGTCTCCCACAACCGCGACTTCCTCGACTCCCTCGTCACCAAAACCCTCGAATTCCGCCCCGGCGAGGAACCCCGCCTGTTCCACGGCAATATCGCCTACTACCTCGACAAAAAGGCCGAGGAGAAATCAGGGAGCGTGGGCGTCTCGCCCACGTTGAAAAAAACACTCCCACCCGTAACGTCAGACACCTCCCCGAAACAGGAATCCATCCCCGGCGTGAACCGCAAGGAGCAGCGCAAGCTCGAAGCCCTCGCCCGCGAAGCGAAAACCAAGATCCTCGCCCCGCTCGAAAAGGAATTGGAAACGCTGGAAGCAAAGATCGCCGAACAGGAAGCCGCCCAGGCCACCCTCACCGCCGCCCTTTCCAAAGAGGAAATTTCCGGCGACCCCGACAAGCTCCGCCAAACCACCAACGCCGTCGAGAAAGTCACAAAAACGCTCGAACTCGCCTACACCCGCTGGTCATCCCTCACCGAGGAAATCGAGCAGGTGAAGGCAAAGCACGGTCTGTGACCGTGGCGGCGATCTTCGGTCGCCGCCACTTCCATAAAAATAATTCGTTTTTCCGCAGTCACAAAACCCTTGGTACGTTTCCTTCATGGTCAATCTCGCCGAATTCAAGGAAAAGACTGCGGCCTTGTCCGTAGAGCAGAGGGCTTCGTTGGCGAGTTTCCTCCTGCACTCGCTGCCCGATCCCGAGTATGATGTCTCCGACGAGGAAGCCGCCGAAAGGCTCCGCCAGATGAAATCAGGCGAGGTCGAGACGATCTCCATGGACGAGTTGCGGGAAGGTGTTTTTTCCGACCGGAGGCGCTGATGCCGCGCTTTCTCCCATAGGTTCGGTGCGACGTCACTTCCGCGATCCGCCATTACGACTCGATCAGCGATGTTCTCGGAGATGATTTCTGGGCGAAGTTCGAGCAGACTTGCCGCAACATCGACGCGCATCCCGAGCGATTTCACTTCGACGCAAGCGGCTGGCGCCCCGCCAACCTTGAGAAATTTCCCTACCACCTGATGTTTTATTAAGAGCTTGATGGCGTGCGGATCATGCTGCTGCGTCACGACGGCCGAAACCCACGTTTCGGGTTGCGTCGGAAATAAACTCCCCGGTGCTCTTTCATTCACCCCGAAAACCGAAATAGAACCAAGGATTTCAGGGATGGACACGGTTTTTGGTGGATACTTTGTTAAGATGCCGCATGCCCATTTTTTCTCATGTCACCAAGACGGACGAATCACCGTTTCACCCTTTCCCGCCCCACCCGCAAAGCTTCGCGATGTGATCCGCCGAGCCGTCGCGAAACCACGCGTCGAGCTGGGCCGGGTCTTTGAGCTGCTGGCCTCTTGAGCGATCAACGACGACATAGTCGATCTCTATGTCGGGGAGAATGGTGAGGTCGCCCCAAAGTTTTTCAAACTGGGTGACCGGGAAAACGTCTTCCTGGCCGTTGCCCCAACGTTTTTTCACGTCCTTGAGCGTGAGGTAGGTGGGCATGCGGGCAGCAAGGGCACGGATGGCGGCGGCGATGGCCGGGATGTTTTCCGAAAGGATGGCGGCGCGGTCGAGCTTCAGCAGGGCGAGAAAACGGTCGATGTCGATCCATGTGGTCATGGAGTTGTAAAAGGAAAGCTGGAACTCATCCTCCTCGCGGGGCATGGAGAGGCCTTCTAACAGGCGCGGGCGGCCGTTGACGCGGGCGAGGCCACCGCCCCTGTCTTCCAAGCGGCGCGGGATGACCTCGAAGGTGAGCGCGGATCCGGTAGAAAGGTGGTGACCGAGGAGGGCGGGATCGACATCGGCCCCGAGGGTATCGATGTTGTGAAGCATGAGGGTTTTCAGGCCGGGGCGTTCTGTTAGAAGGCGGGCGAGGGTGCCGTTGAGGAGAAGGTTGGGCAGCTCGTAGAAATGCCCGATGGGGTGCAGGCACTGGAGCGGGAGGTTGCCGGTGTAATCGCCCGCCTCCCCCGCGCCGCGCGCCCAGCCGATGAGGGCGGTGCGGAGGGAATCGCGCATTTTCTGCTGCTGCTCGTCGAGCGCCTGCTGCGGCATTTCCTCCCAGGCAAAGCGCAGGTCACGCTCCGTGGGAATCATCCTCAGCCCGACGGCGCGGCCGGGCGATAAATGAAGTGATCCAGGGTAGCCGTAGTTTCCGTAGTTTTCCAAAAACTCGCGGGTCGGCCCATCTGTTAGATACGAAGTGGTGAAAACGTGCGGGATGGTCGAGCCGGCCTCCTCGCCGCGCTGGCGGGATTTCGCGAGGTGCGTCTCGATGAAAGTGCGGTGTTTCCCGCCGAGCTTCGCGTAGGGATTGAGCGCCTTGCAAACGCCCGCGCCCTGCGTCCAGCGCGAGCCGGCTCCGGCAGCGAGGGTCACGACGGCGACCGATCCCTCAGCGAGCGCGGCCTTTCCAAGGGCGATGGTTTCCGAAGACGGAGGCGTGCGGGTGAGGTCGGTGTAGTCCTCGGGAAGAACGTCGGTGATTTCCGTGATGGCGGGTAGGCGGTTACGGGCGAGGCCGATCCGGTCGGCGAGAAGATCGCGACGGATCGCATCGTGCTGCTCGGGATCGAAGCCCCACTTTTCCAACAGCTCGGCGAGCGCGCCGGACTGCGGGGAACTGCCACCGCCGGAAGGGACGAGGGTTTCCAGAAGGTTGGAAAGGGAGCCGCTGAAATCGGGGTTGCTACGGGACAGCGAGGCGAAGCGGGCGAGCTCGGCGCGCTGGGCGGGTGAGAGATCGCTGGGCTCCGAGCGGAGCAGCGGGGCGAGATGGAGCTGGTAGTAATCGGGCGGCAGGGCGGCGTCCATACCATCGAGCAAGGTGGCGAAAGTACCGTGGGAATTGATGGAAAAATCATAGACCACCGGCTCCATCGCGAAGGGTAGCGCGTTGCAGAGGAGGGCTTTCGTTTCCGCCATGATAGCGAGCATCCGCGCCTGCGCCTCGTCCTTGCGGGCGGGATTGAAGATGAAACCCATACCACCACCTGACATGCCGCCAAGCATCCAGAAGCCCCAGAAATCATCGCCGAAATCCTTCTCCGCGCGGGCAATGAGTGTTTCCGTGTAAAGGTTCGTGGCCCAGGGGATGATCGTTTGCAGCGGGCCTCGGAAGTTTTCGGTGGTGAGCTTTCCGAGCGTGCGGATGTCGGAAGAACGAAGAGCGGTTAGAATTTTATCCAACAATGAAAGCGCTTCCTTCCGCCCCGCCCACTCGGCGCTGGCGCGGGTAAGATACTTCTCGGTGACCATCTCCAGGATGGGGCCGACGTTTTGCGCCATCCCACCGTGCACGAGGACGAGCGAATCCTGCAACGCCTTGCGCGCGGCGACCGGGATTTCGTTTTCGCCGAAGACATGATGCTTAGGCATGAGCCGACCGCGCGAGACGCCCTGCTCGGGATCGCCCTCGGCGGCGAAGCTGCCCTCGATGAGTTTGATGCCGGGCCAGACCCCACCGGAATCCTGCCAGCCGCCGCCGGAGCCGCCGATCCACTCCCCGAGGATCGCTCGGGCAAGCACGAGGCGGCGCTCGTTTTCCGCCAACTCGCCGGTGAGGCTCGCAGCTTGGCCTGTAGCCCGCATGCACGCGGAGATGAGCGCGGCGAGGAGGTTCGTGGAAACCGCAAGGCGCGAGCCTTTCGGAATGTGGTTCACCGAAGAAACCAGCTCCAGCCCCCGCCCTGGGCCGACGAGCATGGAGAGGATTTCCGAAAGGGGTTTTCCGCTGCCTTCGATGCCGGGAGGGATCAAGCCGGAGGCGATGACCGCGGCTTTCAGGAGGCCGAGGTAGTCCTTGGCGAAATCGAAGACATCGGCGAGCGCCTCGATCTCGGCGGTGGCTTTTAGGTCGATGCTGGTGAGCCGCAGCACCGGGCGATCGATGACGCGCAGGTAGGCGGAAACGGGAGGCTTCGGCTCCTTGTGCGAGCCATGGATCGCGAGGTCAATGGAGACGTTGATCACCTTCGCGCCCTCGGGGAAATCCATACCGAGAAAAAAGATATCCGACCACGCGGAGTGCGTAAGATCCATGCGGACAGGTGTGCGCTCCAGCAAGATGGGATAGCTGTGGCCGTCGTGCGCGAGGAGTTCGCGGCGGATGCGCAGCGGATGCTCGGCGGGGTGGCCCATGCGGAACATCCATTGGTTGCCGCGCACGGTGCGGACGGATTTCCGAACCTGGTCGGCGAGGGTCTGGAAAGCGAGCTGGTGGTAGGCGGCGGCGAGGGCAGAGGAAATCGCGTCGCTGGAACCTTGTTCGCGCTGGGAGGCAAGGAAGGAATCGATGGCCTCGGGGAAACGCCGCGCGAGGAGATGACGATATCCCTCGAAGGGAATGTGGCCGTCGTTTTCCAAAGTCTCACCCGCGAGATGGAAGCGGTGGATGGCGTGGAGGAAAAATAGGGCGCGGACGCGCTGATAGAGATTGCCGGAGCTGCGGCGAAAGGCGTCGAGCGCGGCGGCTTCGGCGAGAAGCTGATCGCGGGAAAGCCCGGCGCAGGCTTCGGCAAGCGGGCGGTCGCGGAGGGCGGGTTCGTCTGAGGTGATGATGTCAGTAAGCATGGTCAGCGGGAGGTTGCCATCAGCTCGACAAGCATGGTGAGGATTTCATCGCGCTGCGGCCCGGCGAGCGCCATGGCGAGCTGCGCACGGAGCAGGCCGTAGGGCTCGCCGATGTTGTAGCGCTGCCCGGCGATCTCGAACGCAAGGTGGCGCTCGGATTTCGCGGCGGCGGCGAGGGAGGGGGTGAGCGGTAGGTTTTTCCCCGATGTTTCCAGTGCCTCTTCCAAAAGCCTCATGGTGGTGGCGGTAAGGACGTGCATCCCGAAGAAGCAGAGGTAATGCCCCTGCCGCAGGCCGGGCGTGATGAGTTCCTGCTCGGCCACAGTGGGCGTGGGTTTTTCCAAGATGTTCTCGATGTGATAAAGATCACGGCTGCCGGGGATGTGCTTGCCGCCAACGGCTCCGTAGTAGGGTAGTTTACCCTCACGCGTGGCCTGCACGGCAGAGACCGCGCATTCCTCGCGCTTTGCGGTTTCTAACAACTGCTTCACGCAGGAGACTTCCCCGTTACTCAGGTATAGATGATCCGAGACTAGCAGCAGGAACGCCTCAGTGCCGGTGAAATCCTTCGCGCAGAGCACGGCGTGGCCGTAGCCCAGCGGCTCGGGCTGCTCGATGAACTCGATCTGTGGAAGGTGCCCACCAACAGCGGCGCGGAAGGCTTCCGTCTGACCGGGCGCGACGATGAGGGCGGCGTAGCGGATGCCTGCTGCGAAAATTTCATCAAGCAGAAGCTGGATGGCGGGTTTGGTCTCGCCGCTGGCGCTGACGATGGTCTGGAGAGGCAGGTGCCTCTGATCCGAACCTGCGGCAGTGATGACGGCTTTGTGAATTTTCATAGGAGTGGTGTGGCTTGCTGGAATTGTTGATGCGGCGCGAAAGTTTGAATGGTGGTTTTCTCGCAGATCATCATTTGCAGGGGAAGTCCGAATGCGAGGAATGCATTTCCCGAGTGTGAAGTGGCTCCACCAAACGGAGCCACTTGAAAGCACGGGAAAAAACTCCCGTTTCCTGCGAGTCATGTAAAGCAACTCTACAATGGAACCTCTAATTGAGGTCAGTCCTTTCGGATTGATGTCTACAGAGATATCCAAACAATCGTCGTATCCGCAGGCTGGCACGTCGGTGAATAGATTTTCACAGGCAGGCCTTCCACCTATCGATTTCGCGTTTCACGTTCGCTACGGAAGGCGCACCGGGATTCGTGCGCGCGGCGAGGGCGGTTTCCAGGGAGAAGACGGATTTCATCGCGTCCGTGTAGGCGGGGTCGATGGCTGTTAGATCCAGCGCATCGAGCGGCACGCCGGACTTCACGGACTCAGCGACGGCTTTCCCGACCAGTTCGTGGGCGGTGCGGAAAGGCACACCGCTTTTCACGAGAGCGTCGGCGAGATCGGTGGCGAGCAGCATGGGATCGGACGCGGCGGCGAGGCAGCGGTCTTCGCGCATCTCCATTGCGGCGATCATCTCGGTATTCACAGAGAGCACCAACAGGATCGTATCCACGGAATCGAAGAGCGGCGGCTTATCCTCTTGGAGGTCACGGTTGTAAGTGAGCGGCAGGCCTTTCATGGCGACGAGGAGGTTCATCAGGTTACCGACGAGCCTGCCGGTTTTCCCGCGCGTGAGTTCGCACACATCGGGATTTTTTTTCTGCGGCATCAGTGAGGAACCGGTGGTGTGGGCGTCGGAAAGCGCCACGAAACCGAACTCGCTGGAGCACCAGAGGATCAGATCCTCGCTGAGGCGGGAGAGGTGCACGCCGCACATGGAAATGACGAAAAGCAGCTCTGCGATGTAGTCGCGATCCGCGATGGCGTCCATCGAGTTGCGGGTAACTCCGTCGAAACCGAGTTCCTCCGCGATGGCCTCGCGGTCGAGGTTGATCGTGGAACCGGCGAGCGCACCGGAGCCGAGCGGCGAGACGTTGAGGCGGCGGCGGCAATCGTTGAGACGGCCTTTGTCGCGCTGGAGCATTTCCACATAGGCAAGCAGATGGTGGCCGACCGTGACCGGCTGGCCACGCTGGAGGTGTGTGTAGCCGGGCATCACCGAGGCGGCGTATTGCTCCGCTTTTCCGACGAGTGTTTTCTGGAGTGCGTAGATGGCGGCGCTGATCTCATCGATCTGCGCGCGGCAGTAGAGTCGGGTATCGGTAGCGACCTGGTCGTTTCGGGAACGGGCTGTGTGGAGCTTGCCGCCCGCCGCGCCGATGCGCTTCGTCAGCTCTGACTCGATATTCATGTGGATGTCCTCCAGCGAGGTCTTGAACTCGAATTTCCCCTCCCGGATCTCGACCTCGATCTCCCGCATTCCTTTTTCGATGGATGAAAATTCCTCCTGCGTGAGCAGCCCCGCCTTGAGCTGCGCGCGGGCGTGGGCGATGGATCCCGCGATGTCGTGCGGAAACAGCCGCCAATCGTAAGAGATCGATTCTCCGAACTGTTGGACCAGCGACGAGGTATCCTGTGCAAATCTTCCTTTCCACATAAGTCAGTAATTTCCGTTGTTGTAAACGCCCGCCGGTATGGCCTTGCGTTCGGATTGATGGTTTTCAAAAGCAACATCGCCCTCGAGGACGACGCCCTCTTCGAAATTGACAAGCCCGCTGACTTTCAGCGAGCGGCATTGAATCAAGCTCGGCACGCCTAGCGCATCGAGCGAATCGACGAGCTTGTATTCGCCGGAAAGCGAGATATCCGGCGGCACCCCGTTGCGTTCCGCGCGGAGGCGGACTTGGCCATCAGGCAGCACCTCGTAGGCATCGGAGCGGAGGGCGAGGAGATCGGCGGACGTTTTCACCGGCGCGAAACGGCTGCGCGGAACCTCCACAGCCAGCGCGCCCTCGAAGCACTCGATGGCGGATCCCATCGCGATCTCGAGCTGGAAAACCGCAGGCGATTTCGGATCGCGGGGATCGACGGTTTTCTTGTTCTTGATCATCGGCAGCGGCAGCGCGCCGGAGTCGGCGGTGAGCTGGGCTTTCAGCTTTTCGAGGTTTAGCCAAAGGCTGTTCGTGTTGAAATACTGATGCTTGTCGATGTCCTGGAAGGCATCGAGATCCGCGTCCGGGCATTGGGCGACCTCGCGCAGTAGCAGGCGGCCGTCGCTTTTACGGATCGCGAGATGGCCGCCTTTCCGATCCGCCGCCGTGCGCCGCGTGACCTCCATCATGAACGGCGCACTGGACTGCGCGAAGAACGCGAGTAGCGCGGGATCGAGGATGGCGCCGAGGTTGTCGGAGTTGGAAACGAAAGCGTATCTCACGCCTTCCGCAAGCAAGCGATCCAGCCAACCGCTGCCGACGAGCGCGGGGTAAAGATCGCCATGGCCCGGCGGGCACCATTCCTGCTCGGGGTCGGCGGACCATTCTACCGGTTTGAGTGTCTCTGCATCGATCTTCGGCACCATGTTCTGCATCATCTCCACCTCACCCGCGTCGGCGAAGCCCTGCTGATCGTAGCGCTGGAGATGGGCGAGCGTGTCCTCGCTGGTGCTGAAACTGTTCATCAATAGCAGGCGCACCTGCGTGCCGCTTTGCTCGCGCAGCGAGAGCGTCTGCCGCACCATGAGATCGAGGAAATTCACGCCCTCGCGCACGGCGAGCAGGCTCTTTGGTCCCAGCAAACCCATCCCCGTTCCCAAACCGCCGTTGAGTTTCACGATCACCGTCTGCCCGAGTAGATCCGCGCCGTCGCCTGCGGGCAGTTCGTCCGCCTTCGGCAAATCACCGGCGGGGGCGATGCTCTCCTCGGGGATCAGGCCTGTCTCATTGCGCAGCAACGCCTCGTAGTTCCGTTTGAAAACAGCCACCGGCGCATCGCCCATGCCGGCCGCCCGCATCTTTGTCTCGAATGGATCGAAATCGCTCATGCGCGGATGATCGACACCCGGCGGGCTCAGGTAAATGCCGAAATCTGATCAGCGTGGCGGGAAGTGCCGATAGATCTCGCTGCGGTGCATGACTCTCAGCAGAACAACACCATCCCCGTCATCCTCGCGTGTCAGGCCGATCCTGTAGTCTCCGACTCGGATGCGGAGATAAGCGCCCGCACCTTTCATAGACTTGATTTGGGGAAACGAGTCCAAACTCCCGGCCTCTTCCAGATCCAGGATGGCCCGCTTGATCCTTTCCTTGGCGTTTGATGAGCCGATCTTGATCAGGTCTTTCGCGAAATGCCTGTGGAAGGCGACCTTCATGGACTTTCCAAAATGGCAAAGATCTCATCCCGGTCAGCCCGTTCATCCGGCTCAGCATCCGCTTCCATACACGCTGCCAGCAAGCCCTTGTCTTCGGCTTGCTGCCACATCCATGCGGCCAGCTCCATGAACTCCTCACCGGGCAACCGCTCGATCTCGCGCTCGATTTCCAAAATTCCTTTCATAGATCTTCACTTACGCGGAAAAGCCCGTCCGGTCAAGCCGCCGGAGACACCGCCGGAGCCTCACCCATTCCCCTCCGCCAGCCACCTCGCACAGAATGCGCTCCATGTCTCCAGCCTTTCGAAAAGCCCGCCGTTGAGGTCGGAAACGCTCGCCCATGAAAGATCAGTCAACGCGTCTTCACGGGAGGCAACTTCCTCGCTTTCCAGCTCCACGAGGTGCACGACGCCGAGATGCACCTCGCCGACGGGGTTCGAGTCGTCGTTGAGGAGGCCGACGATGCGCATCGTGTAATCGCAGGCGATGTCCAGTTCCTCCTCGATTTCACGCTGCACGGCGGCGTAGTAGGCGGCGGCGCCTTTCCGCCCCTCGCCCATGTCCACGGGATTGATGTGGCCACCGACGCCGACGGAAATTTTCGCATGCAGCCGGTTCTCGCCGCCCGATTTTCCACGCGTGTAGTGGAGGACGCGGTCGCCGCATTTGAAGATGCAGTACGGGATGAGCTGTTTGTGGCTGGGGTCTTCCTCCGCCGCCGCACGATCCAGGAAAAAGTGCGCCGTTTCATCCAGCACCGCCGCCACCACATCGTCCACGCCCTCCGTGCGGAAGCCCTCGAACATTCCGAGCTCCTCCAACAGCCCGCGCTTCACCACCAGCACCTCTTCACCCGCATATTTCGACATGCACGGATGCTCAGGGCTTTTCCCCGCTCCGGGCAATGCGGAAATTAGCTAGAAGAACCACATAATCGCCTTGATGATGGCAGCGATCACGCCAAGCATACTTAGTATCACTGCAAGGATGCTCAGTCCGCCGCCCCGCTTACTGGGTGCGAGGGCGAGAAAGAGCCCGAGCACACCGAAGATCAGAGCCAGCGCCGCAAACACGAGACCGAGGATCGCGCCGAAATTGAAGCTCAGGATGGCAGCGATGATCGCCAGGATGGAGGGGATGCTGAAGGAAGACTTGTTTTCACTCATAGAGAGCAACCTCGCGCGGTTCGGCGGCGGGTCAAGGTGGGATAAATGAATCAGGCGAAAGTCCCGTGTATTATGACAGAAGAAGTGATCCCCGCATTGTTGCCTCAACAAAGAATGATTCCACCTGCCGCTTTGCGGCGGCAGGCTATGCTCAAGGTTTCTTCTCCTCCATCGCCGCGAGCAGGATGCGCAGGGCGCCGCCGGAAATCCAAACTTCCCACACTAGGCTGGCCAGCGAAGCCCCCATCAGGAACAGCGCCGCGGCGAACGATGGCATCGCCAGCCATTGCGCTTCGGCCATTACGCTGACCATGGAAACGACGCAGAGCAGCAGGCTTAGCGCGCCAAGAAGCTGCATGAAGCGGATCAGCACGAGGCGTTTGCGGAGATTCTCGATCTGCTGCCGGGCGAGACAATCGCCGCGCTCCGCCCATTGCCCGTGCAGCTCGCGGATCAGCGCGGAGAGATGGAGGAAGCGGTTCGTGTAAGAAAGGAACAGCAGGCTGATCGCGGGAAAAAGTAGGGCGGGTGTGGAAACCTCTAGGGACATGTGGACTTTCTATCTTTTCGCTGGAGTATTGCAAACGCCATCCCCAGACATCACCAAAAGGGCACAGCTGATTTTTGCACGGAGCCTGGATCACTGTTCTCAATGAGGTTGTGCCGTTATGAGATCCGACGAGGAAGAATTGACGATTGATGAATGACGATTGTTGATTTTTGAAGGGAAGAGAAAGAATTCGCCCTCCGGTCACTTCAAAAATCAATAATCAACAATCGTCATACATCAATCCATAGGCGTTGTGCCGCAGGAAAGATGGTTCCCCGTGGCAACATGGTTGCTGCACTCGGGAGAAATCCTTTCCCATTCTCCCCTTCTCTCGCTTGATCGCCTCGCTCCTCATCCGAAGAAGCCGGCCGGAGGCGCGACTCTTCATACCCGCCACCTCATGCTTGCAATCTCACCAGACACCGCGATTCTCCCCAGATGCGCAACACAAGCCCTCTCATCCTCAGTCTTATCCTGGCGGCCACCGCCCTTTTCCTCGTCCTCCGCGGCAACAAGCCGGATGAGAAACCATCTACGCCGCCTTCCGTCGCGGTGGAGGCGCGGGAGTGGCCGCAGGCGAAATCCGACATCACGCCGGATCCCGCTGCGGTGTTCGGGAAATTGGAAAACGGGATGCGCTACATGATCCTGCCGAACTCTGAACCACCGAACCGCCTTTCCCTGCGCCTGCACATCGCGGCGGGATCTCTCATGGAAGAAGAGGATCAACGCGGCGTCGCCCATTTCCTAGAGCACATGGTTTTCAACGGCACCAAACGCCACAAGGACGCGAACACTCTGATCCGCGAGATGCAGACCCGCGGCATCGCCTTCGGCGCGCATGTCAACGCCTACACGTCCTTCGACGAGACCGTTTACATGCTCGACCTGCCCGACCTCAAACCGGACACCATCAAACTCACCTTCGACGTGTTGCGCGACTTCGCGGATGGCGCGCTGCTCAGCGCGGAGGAGATCGATGCGGAGCGCGGCGTGATCCTCGCGGAGAAGGCTTCGCGGGACTCGGTGGCATACCGGATGATGCTCAAACAGTTTCAAACCATGCTGCCCGGTTCGCTGATCGGCGAGCGTTTACCCATCGGCGAGGAGGTGGTGATCAAGAACGCGCCACGCCAGCGTTTTGTGGACTTTTATCAGAAATACTACACGCCGGAGCGCATGACTTTCGTAGCCGTCGGCAACATCGATGCGGCAGAGCTTGAGCTTACGATCAAGGAGACCTTCGGCACGCTTGTGAATCCAGAGAAGCCCGGCGACGACCCCGCTATGGGAGAAGTGGCCATACCGGAGGGCGTGAAGCCGCACATTTTCAGCGATCCCGAGCTGACCTCCACGGATGTTTCACTGAACCTGGTGCGCCCTTTTGAGCGAAAGCCAGACACCAAAGAAACCCGGGCGGCGAGATTCCCGGTGGAGATCGCGCACTCGATCATAGGCCGCCGTTTCGAGCGGATCACGAAACAGGAAAACTCTCCGGTGAGCACCGGCTCCGCCTCAAAATTCGCGCTCTTCAACGAGCTGGAGATGGGTTCCGTTTCACTCACCGCCGCCGATGACCGCTGGCAGGAAGTGGTGCCCATCCTCGAACAAGAACTGCGCCGCGCCAAGGAGCATGGATTCACCGAGGCGGAGCTTTCCGAAGCGAAAGCGAACCTGCTCAACGCCTACCGCGAGGCGGTGAAACGCAAGGACACCCGCAAGTCCGACTCGCTCGCCACGGCCATCGCGAGTTCGGTGAACGATGGCTCGGTGTTCTCAACCCCCGAGGCCGACCTCGCGCTCTCCGAGGAAATCCTCAACGGGATCACGGTCGCGGAAGTTCACGCGGACTTCGTGAAATTCTGGGAAGCGCCGGGATACCACCTCGTGCTTTCCACCAAGAAAGCGCCCGAAGACGCAGCGGAAACCCTCGCCAAGCTTTACGAAAAATCCGCCGAAACAGCCGTGGAGCCGCCCGCTGCACGCGCAATGATCCCCTTCGGCTACACCGATTTCGGCACACCCGGAACCATCGCTTCGACCGCCGAAATTAAGGATCTCGAAATCACGCAGATCAAGCTGGCGAACAATGTCCGCATCAACCTCAAGAAAACCGATTTCGAGAAAAACCGCATCCGCATGATGGCACGCATCGGAACCGGCCAGCTCTCCCAGCCGAAGGACTCGCCGATGCTCGACAAGTTCGCCAACGCAGTCTTCGACGGCGGCGGACTCGGCAAGCACACCAACGACGAGCTTTCCGAAATCCTCGCCGGCCGCAACGCCTCCGTGGGGCTCTCTATCGGCGAGGACACCTTCACCCTTTCCGGATCAACCACGCCGGATGACCAGCTCCTCCAGCTCCAGATCATGGTCGCCTCCCTCACCGATCCCGGCTACCGCCCCGAGGCGCTCTGGCAATTCCAGAAACAGATCCCCATGCTGTTCCAATCCCTCAAGCACACCACCAGCGGCCCGATGATGGAGATGAACGCCTGGCTCCACGGCGGCGATTTCCGCTTCACCATCCCCACCCAAGAACAGATCTCCAACTACACCATCGACCAGGTAAAAGCATGGCTCACGCCGGAGCTTGAGAAAGGTTATCTGGAGCTCACCATCGTCGGCGATTTCAACCAAGAGACTTTGCTCAAAGACCTGCTCGCCACCTTCGGCTCGCTCGCGAAACGCGACGCCGCACCGCCCGTGAAGACCGCGCTTTCACGTAAGGTCGATTTCCCCGAACCGCCTTCGGAAAAAACCTTCTCCTACGAATCCAAGATCCCGCAGGCCGCCGCCACCGCCGTCTGGAAAACCGACGGCATGCGGGGCAACATTCCCGAGGTGCGCCGCTTGAACGTGCTATCCGAAATCTACGGCGACCGCCTCCGCGAGGAGATCCGCGAAAAGCTCGGCGCCTCCTACTCGCCCAACGCCGGCGTGGGCGGATCGGATGCTCTCGAAGGCATGGGCTACCTCATCGGCCAGTCTATCGGCAAGCCCGACGACATCCCGCTGCTGCTCACCACCATGGAAACGATCGCCAAGGAATTGTCCGGAAAAGGAGCCACGCAGGACGAACTCAACCGCGCCCTCGCCCCCACCCTCTCCAACCTCGAAAAAACCCTCCGCGACAACTCCTACTGGCTCTCCGCCGTCCTCTCCCAATCCCAGGCCGACCCCGAAAAACTCGAACTCGCCCGCTCCCGCGACAAGGACTACCGCTCCATCACCCTCAAGGAAATCAACGCCCTCGCGAAAAAATACTACACCCAAAAAAATCTCCACAAGATCTCCATACTGCCGGAGGAGAAGTAGTCTCTTCCTTAGGGTTTAAAATTTAAAGTTTAGAGTTTTAGATGTTAAGGCTCCCCTTCCGTTCCCGCGTCTGGCGCGGTGCCGCTGGTGAATTCGCCGGGTCCGGCACCGGGGCATCCATGGACTTCCAGGATCACCGCGCCTACTCGCCGGGGGACGATCCGCGCCACATCAACTGGCAGGCCTACGCCCGCACCGGGCAGTATTCAATGAAGCTTTTCCGCGAGGAAATCCGCCCGGTGGTCGATCTCATCCTTGATGCCTCGTCCTCGATGTTTTTCTCCCCGGAAAAAGCAAGCCGGACGGCGGAGCTGCTCACGTTCCTGACGGATTCCTCGCTCGCCGCCGGAGCCTCTGTCCGCATCTACGCGATGTCCGGAGACAAGCAGCTGTCCATCGATCCGATGTCGCTGAAGAGGAACCGCTGGCAAGCGGATGTCGCCGCGCTCACGCCTGCGAACCCGTCCTCGCCGCCGGAGATCCACCGCATTTCGTTGCGCTCCCACGCCCTCCGCGTGCTGCTCTCCGATCTGCTTTTCCCCGCCGATCCCAACCCCATCCTCCGCGCCCTCGGCCAAAAGCAGGGCACGCCCATCCTCTTCGCTCCTTTCACCGATACCGAGGCGCACCCCGAGTGGGCGGGCAACTACGATTTCATCGACGCCGAGCTCCACACCCGCCACCCGCACCGCATTGAGACCGCCACCCTCCGCCGCTACCGCGAGGCCTACGCCGCCCATTTCAATCTCTGGAAAGACGCCGCCATCCGCCACCAAGCCCCCCTCGCTCGCATCCCCTGCGCCACCGAACTCATCGCCGCCCTCTACCAGCACGCGCTGCCGGTGAAAGCGCTCGAAACTACGAAGTAGGCTTCCAAGCACTAAAATTTAAGCATGAAATTCTAAAGGAAGATAAGATGATTGGAGACGATAGTTCTTATGATCTCGAAGAGCGGACGTTCCTGTTCGCGCTCTCGGTGAGGAGCTGTGTTTCCGAGCAGACGTGGAAGCCGGCCCAGTGGACGGATGTGAACCAGGTGTTGCGCTCCTCGGGTTCCATCGCCGCCAATTACACGGAAGCCAACAACGCTGTTTCTAAGCCCGATTTCATCCACAAAATCGGTATCGCCAGAAAGGAAGCAGCCGAAAGCAAGCTATGGCTCCGGCTCCTTGGCGCGACCTCCAAGGAACTATTCCTCATCGAACAACTAAGCGCCCTCCACAAAGAATCCGACGAACTCGTCCGCATCCTCGCCACCATCCAGCGCAAATCCTCTTCTTGAAATTTTTCCTCTTCATTCTCCCCTTTAAAATTTCGTGCTTAAACCTTCGGATTTCAACCTCCCCTCTCCCTTTTAAAATTTCGTGCTTAGGATTTAATACTTTCTCCCCCCATGTTCGGTAACCCCCTCGGCCTACTTAGCTTGCTCGCCATCCCGGCGATCTTGGCGATCCATTTCCTGCAGCGGAAATCGATCACCCTGCCGGTCTCGACGCTATTTCTATTAGAGCGTACGCAGCGCGAGGCGACATCCGGACGACGCTTCGAGCGGCTCATTCCCTCCGTGCCGTTGTGGATGCAGCTCCTCGCCGTGCTGCTGTTGGCGTGGCTGCTTTCGGAGCCTCGTTTCAAAAAGGAAAATTCCGTCCAGCGCGTCGCCATCGTGGTGGACAGCTCCGCATCGATGACGGTTTTCAAGAAGGAGGCCGTCGCCGCACTGAAGGAAATGGTGCCGAAGCTCCAGGGCAGCGCTAGTGCCGTGGAACTGACCCTTCTGCCTTCCACGCCGGGCGCGGACAGGCTTTACGCGGGCACATCGGTGGAGGAAATGCTCGCCTCGCTCGACGGTTTCACGGCGGACGGCGGACTACTAGATCCCTCGTATTCGCTGCGGCTCGCGCGATCCATCGTCTCGAAGGACGGGATCGTGCTCTTCCTCACCGACACGCCCGCCGAGGCGCTGCCTTACGATTCACAGATCATCTCCGTCGGTAGGCCGCTGGGGAATGTAGGCTTCACGGGGATCAGCTTCGCGGAAAAGGAAGGCGCGCTCACCTGGCAGGCGATCATCCGCAATTACGGCGATACGCCCGAGAAGCGGTCGTGGTCGCTGAAAACGAAAACTTCCGCCACCGAGCCGCGCGAGTTCGAGATCGGCGCGAAGTCCTTCGTCACCATCCAGGCCGCGTTTCCCGAGGGCGCAGAGGACGTGCGCATCGCGCTTTCCCCGGATGATTTCACGCTCGATGACACGATGCCCGTGATCGCGCCGCGGCCAAAGGCGCTGGAGCTTTACACCGCCACCTCCGCTGCTTTCCGCGATCTCACCGACAAGCTTCTCCGCTCCCTCGCCTCCACCCGCCCGAGCAACGACGCCGCCAGCTCCGACCTCGCCATCACCAGCTACGATCCGCTCGATCCCTCGCTACCGGAAAGCAACGCGATCCTTTTCGTGGAAGACCCCACCTCCGTCGGGAAATACCTCAAGGGCGGCATTCTTGCCGAGGCGCATCCACTGATGGACGGCATCAACTGGCAGTCCCTGCTCGTCCGCGAGACCCTCCAGCTCCCGCGCCAGCCTTCCGACCGCGTCCTGCTCTGGCAGGAGAAACGCCCGCTCATCTTCCTCCGCGAGAACGGTGACAAGCGCATCCTCTGCTTCAACTTCGACCTCCGCCTCTCCAACGCCACCCAGCAAGCCGCCTTCATCGTCCTGCTCCACCGCTTCGCGGAAACGATCCGCGCGGAAAAGGTCGCCTACCATGCGCTGAACCTGGAGACAGGCCAGCCGATCCGCATCGCCGCCACCCCCGGCCTCACCGTGAAAGCCAGTGCCTCCGATGTCTCCGGAAAAAGCACGCCCGCCCCACCGACCGGCCGCGCCCCTTCCCTCCCCGGTTTTCTAACAATTTCCCAGGGCGAAACTTCCCTCCTCCAAGCCGCCGTCCACTTCGCCGACACCCGCGAGGCCGATCTCTCCGGCTGCGCCCCCACGGAAACCGAACCCCTCGCCAACATCGCCACGCTGGAACTGCACACCGCGCCCGACCCCTTCGCCAGGATCTGGGTGCTTGTGCTGCTTGCGGCACTACTCGTCGCATGGCGTTTCACCGCGCCGAAGGATAGGGCCATCGTGGACGCTTTACCGAAACACGCACCCTCGTGAAGCAAACGCTTGGAGTCCGGGCTTCACCCGCGATATCCGTCCCATCCTTTTCGAAACCCTCAATACGTCTGCTCTCCGAAAATTACGGGTTGCCGCTGATTTCACGGGTGCATAAGAATCCCCGCCCTTCAATGTCCGACCTTTCCGCCCAGCTCACCGACCGCTCCCGCCCGCTCCACATCCATCTCATCGGCGTGGCCGGCTCCGGCATGAGCGGCCTTGCCCTGCTACTGCTCGGCATGGGCCACAAGGTTTCCGGCTGCGACCGCGTCACCACCTCTGAAACCGATCGCATGCAAGGCCTCGGCCTGCTTTTCTTTACCCCACAGACGGGTGCCGGTATCGGGGGCGCGGATCTCGTCGTTTACTCATCCGCCATCCGTCCAGGAAATCCTTCCTACGACGCGGCAGTGAAGGCGGGCATCTCCCTGATCCGCCGCGCGGAATGCCTCGCCGCCATCCTCCACACCAAGGCCGGCATTGTCATCTCCGGCACCCACGGGAAAACCACCACCTCCTCGATGACCGCCCACCTCCTCCGCGAGTGCGGGCAGAAACCCTCGTATTACGTCGGCGCGGAAATCCCCATCCTCGGTGCGAACGCCCGCTGGGAGGAGGAGGGCCGCTCCATGGTCGCCGAGGGCGATGAATCCGACGGCACCCTCGCCCTTTACCGCCCCGAGCATTCCGTGATCCTCAACATCGAGGCCGAGCACCTCGATTTCTACCGCGACCTCGACCACATCAAGCAGGTCTTCACCACCCTCGCCGACCAAACTACGGGAAAGATAGTATATTGCGCCGAGGATCCCGTCGCCCGCGAGATCTGCTCCCCTCGCGCAAACGCCCTCTCCTACGGTTGGGAAAGCTCCTCGGAAAAAACGAACTACACCGCCTCCGACGTCCGCGACCTCAAAGGCTCGTCCGCCTTCACGTTGAAACGGGACGGCAAGATTCTCGGCGACATCGAGCTCGCGATCCCCGGCGAGCACAATATCCTCAACGCCCTCGCCGCCATCGCCATCGCCGACCGCTGCGGTGCGGAGTTCTCCCTGATCGCCCGCGCACTTTCCTCCTTCGCGGGTGCCAAACGCCGTTTCGAGACAAAATACCTCTCGCCTTCCTGCCGCCTCGTCGATGACTACGGCCACCACCCCACCGAGCTGGCCGCTACCCTCCAGACCGCGCGCTCGCTGAAGCCCGCCCGCCTCGTCGTCCTGTTCCAGCCACACCGCTACACCCGCACCCAAGCACTCGCCGATGATTTTGGGAAAGTCCTGCAGGCTGCGGATCTCGTCTTCATCACCGATGTCTATCCGGCCTCCGAGCCGCCCATCCCCGGCATCACCGGCCAGACGCTCGTCGATGCCATGAAAGCCCACGGCGACATCCCCGCGAAATTCCTCCCCGATCTCGCCACCGCCCACCACGCCGTCGGCAACGCCCTCGAACCCGGCGATCTCCTCATCACCCTCGGCGCGGGCAACGTCCACGAGGTCGGCACCCGCATCGCCGCCGACCTGAAGATCCTCGACGAAATGCGCGCCCTCATGCCGCCCGGGGAAATCGACGGCAAACTCTACGAGCCGATGCGTAAACATACCACGCTCCTAGTAGGTGGCCCCGCGCAATATTGGATCGAGCCGCACTCCTTTTTCGCCTTCTCCTTTCTGATCGATTACTGCCGCGGGCGCGGCATCCCCATCCGTGTTGTCGGCCGCGGATCGAACCTCCTCGTCCGCGACGGCGGCATCCGCGGCGCTGTCATCCACCCCACCGGCGGCGCGTTTTCCGAACTGTCCATCGACGCGAAAGGCCATATCACCGCGGGAGTCGGTGTGCGTTTGAAAAAACTCGCCTCCTACGCCGGCGCGCACGGCATTGGCGGCTTCGAGTGGATGGAGGGCATTCCCGGCAATGTCGGCGGCTCGCTGCGCATGAACGCGGGCGCGATGGGCATCGAGACCTTCGACCAGATTGTCCGCGTCACCCTTCTCGACGAAGACGGCGTGATCCGCACCCGCGAGCGCGACGAGATCGTATCAGATTACCGCAATGTCCAAGAGCTGCGCCGGAACTTCGCTCTCCAGGCGGTCTTCAAGGGGAAAAACGACAGCCATGAGAACATCAAGCAGCGCTGGCAGGAATCCCGCGACAAACGCAAGGACAGCCAACCTATCGCCGCGTCCGCCGGTTGCACGTTCAAGAACCCGGAGGAAATTCCCGCCGGGCGCCTCATCGACTCACTCGGCCTCAAGGGCAAATCCATCGGTCAGGCGGCCGTCTCCGAAGCCCACGCCAACTTCATCGTCAACAACGGCAAGGCCACTGCAGCCGACATCCTGAAACTTATCGAATCCATCCGGAAAACCGCCAAGCAGGAGCGAGGCGTTGACCTCGAAACAGAGGTGAAAATCATCGGCGAGGATGAAATCTCATTTTAAAGATTCATTTCACCACCAAACCCCAGACCCCATATCCGCGCATCCGCGTGATTCGGTTTTTTCCATCAGCTGGGTCTGATAAATGGTCTGCCGGCCCCTTCTTCCACTGACTAAACCCGTCTTCCTTAAAATTTGGATTTTGTATTTCAGATTTTTCGATTCAGCCTGAGCGCCATGTCGCAACGTAAAGGGATTTTACTGGTGGTCTCCGGACCGTCAGGTTCAGGAAAAACCACACTGTGCAGGCGCTTGTCGGATGAGGGCGAGGCGGATTATTCCGTTTCCTGCACCACCCGTAGCGCCCGCCCCGGCGAGGTGGACGGGCGGGATTACCATTTTATGAGCCGGGAGTCGTTTCTCGCAAGACGCGATGCGGGAGAGTTCCTGGAAAGCGCGGAAGTCCACGGCAATCTCTACGGCACCCTGAAATCCGAGGTCACCGGACGCCTCTCGCAAGGAGCCGACGTGGTGATGGATCTCGATGTGCAGGGAGCCGCCCAGGTTCGTAACTGCGCGGACGAGGCGATCCGGCTCAGTGCCATCGATCTCTTCGTGATGCCCGCCAGCGATGAGGAACTGTATGCCCGCCTGTCAGGCCGCGGCACAGACAGCGCCGAGGTCATCGCACTGCGGATGACAAACGCCCTGGAGGAAATGCGCCATTGGCGGGAATACACCTACCGCCTCCTCTCGGGCTCCCGCGAGGAGGATTACGCGCGCTTCAGATCCCTCATCGCCGCCGAGCGGATGCGCGTCAGCCGCCTGGCGTAAGGCCGCCGTGCTCCAGGGCGAATGCGCCTGCGGCGTAGAGGGAAAAGCCCGTGACGATGACGTGGTTGTGTTCCGCCCCGGGAAGCTCAAGCCATCGTTTTTTTCATGGGATTCACCGCCCGCCGCAGAGCGCTTTCTCTTGGAGAGCTCGCATCGTTTCCCCGGAGATGGGCGTGGGATCCGGGTAATCGAAAATGCCGCCCTCGTAGTTGCGGAGCGTAACCTTGCCGGAACTACTATCAACGACGTAGTTCGGGTTGACCGGAATTTTTCCACCACCCCCCGGCCCATCGATGACGAACTGCGGGACGGCGTAGCCGGTGGTGTGGCCCCGGATTTTCTCAATGATATCGACGCCTTCGGAGACGGGCGTGCGCAAGTGGGAGGAACCGGTAATGAGGTCGCACTGATAGAGGTAATAGGGGCGTGCGCGACACATCAGCAGCTTGTGGACGAGAGCCATCTGGATCTCCGGGGAGTCGTTCACGCCGCGCAGGAGCACGGACTGGTTGCCGAGGGGGATGCCGGCGTCGGCGAGGCGCGCGAGGGCGTCGCGGACTTCGGTAGTGAGTTCCTTCGGGTGGTTCGAGTGGATGGAGATGAAAAGCGGGTGATGCTTTTTCAGCATCGCGCAGAACTCCGGCGTGATCCTTTGTGGCAGGAAAATGGGAATGCGCGAGCCGATACGCAGGAACTGGATGTGCGGGATGGCGCGGAGGCGCGTGAGAATCTTGTCGAGCTTCGCGTCGGAGAAAAGCAGCGGATCTCCGCCGGAGAGGAGTACGTCGCGGACTTCGGTGTGTTTCTCAAGGTAGCGGAAAGCAGCCTCCCACTGGGTTTCTAGATGCTGTTCGCCCACACCAGAGACGACCCGCGAGCGGGTGCAGTAGCGGCAGTAGGAGGCGCAGCGGTCGGTGACCAGGAAAAGGACGCGATCCGGATAACGATGCACGAGGCCGGGCACCGGCATGTGCGAATCCTCGCCGCAGGGATCGGCCATTTCCTCCGGCGCGGTCCAGCCCTCCTCAATACGCGGGATCACCTGGCGGCGGATCGGGCAGTCCGGATCGTCTTTGTCGATCAGGTTGAAAAAGTGCGGTGTAATCGACATCGCCAGCTTCGTCCCAGCCAGTAGCACGCCCGCGCGCTCCTCATCGGTAAGATGGATGCGCGCTTCAAGATCCGCGAGGGAATCGATGCGGTTGCGGAGCTGCCACTTGTGATCGTCCCAGTCCGCCTTGGCGACAGCCGGCCAATGGCCGGGGGCATGGGAACGGAAGGTGGTGTCGAGGTCGCTTGGGGAGATCATTCGAAATTTGTTAGGTGCAATCCGTCGGGCAGGATGTGGGAGGGGTCAAGAGGGGAATTGCGAGCGGGATAGTGGGGAATGGCGTTACAATTTTATTTGGAAAGCCTCCGCACCAGCTCGATGAGCCTTCCGCTCGATGCGGCGAGCGTGGGAGCGAAGGGCAGCTTGTCATCGGCTTCGTCGGCCAGGAGCATGGGGCGGGTGGCTACGCGGACGGCGGGCTGCCCCATTTCAAAGAGGACGGAAGCAAGGTCGCTGTCCTCGCCGAGGCAGATGACCTCCGCTCCGAGGATTTTCCCGAGATCCGCGAACTCGACGGCGGGGAGCGCGGTGGTATCGCGGGAGGAGAGGATGAGGGTTTCCGCATCGCCCATGGCCTCGATGCAAAGGATGGCTTTCGGGGCGGTGCCGATCAGTCGCGAGGCGATGAGCGCGGTCTCGACCACCGGCGAGTCCGGATCATTGGCGTGGGGGAGGAAGAGGAAATGGATGGGACGGGCGGGCTTGTCACCAGCGAGAGCCTGGGCGGCGGCAAGGGTGGCGGCAAGGCCGGTAGCGTTGCGCTCCGCTCCACGCGATCCGGGCGGGGAGTCGTAGGAGGTGAGCAGCCACAGCGGAGCGGAGTCCGCTTTTTCCGAAGGGATAGCGATGTGTAGAATGGGAAAGGGTCCGGGGCCGTTGACAGCCTTGACCTCGTAGCCGGTGTTCGAGGGTCCAAGCACCCCGCGTATCATCGAGGAAGTAGCGGAGAGCTTGTCGGGCTTGCCGGCATGGCGCTCGCCGATGACATTGACGATCTTCTTGAGGTCGTCGGCGAGACTTTCGGCGGAAACGCTCTGGGCAAAGCGCTGCGCCTCCTCAAGGGCCGCGGATTTTTCGTCACTGAAATATTTGAATAGCCCGAAACCGGCGGAGACGATGACCCAGACCGGCAGGATCACCAATAGCCAGGGCACAAGGCGGAATTTTTTTATTTCTTCGCTCATAAGCCCTCCGGCTCTTCGGGTTTAGCGGTCGCTGCCGGTTCCGAGAAATCCTCGATTTCTTTTCTCAGGCGCTGGGAAATCCATGGCCGGATGAATCCGTAGATCAGGTAGGAACTAAACAGAACCACGGGCATGATGTAACGAAAACGGATCGTCACGAAAATCAGCACCAGCGCTAGGACGATGGTGCTGAGGCTGCCGCGCGTTTTCCAATCGACCGTCTTGAAGGACGGGTAGCGAACATCGCTGATCATCAGCCACGAGAGGAATAGCATGACGGCCGCGAGGACAAATTTCCATAGGCCGACCTCGTGGTCGTTCTTGTAGAGATCGATGATGAGGAAAGTGAGCGAGGCGATGAAGCCCGCCGCCATGGGGATGGGAATGCCGCGAAAGTCGTTGCTCGCGCCGGGCTTTTTCGGCAGGGAGGCGAGGCAATTGAAGCGGGCCAGTCGCATCGCGCCACAAACCAGATAGATCAGCGCCACGGCCCAACCGAGGTTTCCAAGAGGGAAAAGCACGGCGCGGGAAAGCAGCATCGCGGGAGCCATGCCGAAGGAAATGATGTCCGCCAGCGAATCGAACTCCTGGCCGAAGGGTGATTCCTGGCCACCGAGGCGTGCGAGACGCCCGTCGAGCAAATCGAAGAGACAGGAACCGAAAATGAGAAGGATGGCGTATTGGTAGTATTCGCGGGAGATTTCGTAGTATTGCTTCGCGGCAAGCACACCGTCGCCGGAAAGCTTTTGCACCTCGATCTGGCCTTTGAAAATCATCAGCACAGCGAAGAACCCGCAGGCGAGGTTGCATGCGGTCATCAGGTTCGGGAGGAAGAAGATCTTCGGTTCGTCCGGATCTCGTGGGTGGGGCATACCGACAACCATGTACCCCTTTCCCCCAGCGCTCAACCCCGAAGAGGCGGGTGCAGACACCCGACCTCAAAGCTTGTTAGACAAACAGCCTTCCGGATGATACATCTCCCGTTGGACACAAAGGAATGGCAAACGATTTCAAAGACTACTACCAGATCCTCGGAGTCGCCAAGGACGCCACACAGGCGGAGGTGAAGAAGGCGTTCCGCAAGCTCGCGCGCGTTCATCATCCCGACGTGGCGGCGGACAAGGCGACGGCGGAAAGCAAATTCAAGGAGATCAACGAGGCCTACGAGGTGCTGGGCGATACGGAGAAGCGGAAAAAATACGATACGCTCGGCGCGAACTGGGATCAGCCTGGCGGCGGCTATCAAAGAGGCCCAATGCCGGGCGGCGCAGAGTTCGAGTTCGACGGCACGGGCTTCAGCGATTTCTTCGAGCGCTACTTTTCCGGCGGTGGGGCGCGGCGCGCGGCCGGTTACGGCGGCGGCTTCACCGGACGCGGCGGCGCGACGCACGGCCAAGACATCGAGGGCGACCTGATGGTCACGCTAGAGGAGGCTTTCACCGGTTCCATGCGGACGATCGCGCTCCGCAAATCCGATCCGCGCACTGGTCAGGTCATCACCGACGAGGTGCAGGTGTGCATCCCTGCGGGCATCGGCGAAGGGCAGCGGCTGCGCGTACCCGGCCACGGCGGACAAGGCTCCGGCGGCGCACCGGACGGCGATCTCTACCTTCGCGTCCGCTTCGCCTCGCATCCCGATTTCCGCGTGCGCGGGCATGACATCCATTGCGATCTTTCCGTCGCGCCCTGGGAGGCCGTGCTCGGCGCGACCATCCCGCTGAAAGTGCCCGGCGGGAAATCCGTGCAACTCCGGATCCCGGCCGGCACTTCGCCCGGCGACCAGCTCCGCATGAAAGGCTACGGCTTGCCGAAGAAAAACACCCCGGGCGATCTTTACGTCGAGATCGCCGTCGCCACCCCGCCCGCCCCCAACGCTGAGGAACGTAGCCTTTGGGAAAAGCTCCGCGACGTTTCGAAATTCAAACCGAGGGACTAACCGTGATGAATATGATCAGCCCTGATCCGCACTGCCTCCACCCGCTCGAAGTCGTCATCCGCATGACCGGCTCCTCGCGGCGGAAAATCATTTTCTATTGCAGCAAGGGCATCGTCACTCCCGCCGAAAGCTCTGGCAGCTGGCACTTCGACGAGGAAAGCGTGATGCGCCTGCGTCACATCGAGACCCTCCGCCAGCGCCACCGTATGAACTGGGCTGCGATCCGCACGATCATGGCGCTGCTTGATGAGGTGGAGACGCTGCGCGAGGAGTTGCGCTTCCGAAGGTGAGGGCTAATACATCGCTTGCACTGCCTCATCGGGGCCATGGGAGAGTCGGCTCATTTCAGTGAAAGCAATACATGGTTTTCCCTAGCTTAATCGCCCTGAAATCTGCGATGAAAATTTCCCTTTGAATAAAACCACCCCCGCGTTACTCTTACACTCGCTTGGCGAATGGGGGCGTTCTGGTTTCGACGGAATGTCTGAAGCGCTGGCTGCACGTGGAGGTTGATCGGCTGGCCTCCTAAAAAAGCCGCTCAAAACAAATAAATGCAGACTCCAACGAGCTCGCATTGGCTGCTTAATTGACGGCCACGTCAAATCCCTGATGTCTGTTAGGGGAGGCGGCGAAACTTAGCAGACTGGATCGGGAGCTGGGGAACCGGGCGCCCTTTCGAGACCAAACAGGATCCTAGGAAACGCAACGCGGCGGGTCGGCCCAGCGCTTCCGAAACACCAGATGATCCGCTAAACGTGTAGAAGCCTGCGTAGATGGCGTTCCGGACAGGGGTTCGACTCCCCTCGCCTCCACCAGCCTTCGCCAAGGCTTCGGCTGGCAAGCCGGAGACTTGGCGAAGGCTGCCCGCCATAGCCCAAAGCGACGGCGGGCTTACGCTTTCATCCCACCTTTTACCCACGATGCACTACGTGTATATGATCCGCAGCCAGGTGCATCCCGAAGAAACCTACATCGGCCTCACCTCGGATTTGAAACTCCGCATGGCCAAACACAACGAAGGCGGCTCCCCGCACACCGCCAAATATAAGCCTTGGAGCCTCGTCAACTATCTCGCCTTCTCCTCCAGACAACAAGCCGCCAACTTCGAAGCTTATTTGAAATCCGGCTCAGGGCGAGCCTTCGCGGCGAAACGACTATGGTGAGTGCCCCCCCGTCTTCGTGTTTGACCGCAAACCCCTTCGCCTGCATCTTCCGGGGATGATTTTTCTGCGACCGCTCGCGCTTGGCCTGTTCGCCATCCTTTCCATCACCTCCTGCGGGGGAAACCCGCCGCCGCGCCCGTCCGGAAACCGCCAGAATGTCGGGGAAGCGGTGCGGGTCGCCGCCATCCCGCGCACCCCCCCGCCGCCGGTGGCCGCCGAGAGCGTCCTCGTGGTGGATCTCGCCAGCGGGCGAAACCTTTACGCGAAGAACGCCGACAGCGTGCGCCCCGTGGCGTCGACGCAGAAAATCATCACCGCCCTGTGCGTGCTGGACGCGGGCAACATCGACAAGCCCGTCGTCATTTCCGCCTATGACACCGCGTGCGAGCCGACCAAGCTCTACCTCAAGCCCGGCGAGCGCTACACCCGCCGCGAGCTGCTGAAGGTGCTGATGGTGAAAAGCGCGAACGACGTGGCTCGCGCGCTAGCCCGCGACATCGGCGGCAGCGTGGAGGGTTTTTCCGCGCTGATGAACAACAAGTGCCAGCAGCTCGGCATGCGCAACTCAAACTTCGTGAACCCGCACGGCCTCACCGAAGTCAACCAGTATTCCACCGCCCGCGACATGGCCATCGCCGCCCGCACCGCCTACCGCAGCCCGCTGCTGCGCTCCTACGCCGCCACGGAATCCTTCACCTTCACCTACAACGACGGGCGCACGCGCCGGATCGAGAACACCAACAAGCTGCTCAAGACCCTGCCCTACGTCGATGGCATGAAAACCGGCACCACCAACGCCTCGGGCCGCTGCCTGATCTCCACCGGCAGCCTCAACGGACGCTCCGTGGTCTGCGTCGTCCTGAAATCCAACACGCCGAACATCTGGTCGGATTCCGAAAAACTGCTCCGCTGGTCCCTTGAACGGCCGACCGCGGAATGACTCCACGCCAACAGCTTGACGATCTCGCGGAGCGGAAACTTCTCCGGAGCATCACCACCTTCCCGGCCACAGATACGAGAGTCACCGTAGATGGCCGCGAGCTCTGGAACTTCGCCTCGAACGACTACCTCGGCCTCGCCCACCATCCGGCGGTCGCGGCGGCTTTCATCGAGGGCATCGGAAAATTCGGGGCCGGCGCCACCGCCTCGCGGCTAGTAACCGGAAGCGCCGCGCCACATCTCCTGTTAGAGGAAACCATCGCCGCCGCGAAAAAGGCGGAAGCCGCACTCACTTTCACCTCCGGCTACAACACCGCCCTCAGCGCGATCCCCGTCATCGCCGGGAAAGGCGATTTCGTGCTGTTAGATCGGCTCGCCCATGCTTCGCTCATCGACGCCGCCCGCATGTCCGGCGCGACCCTCCGCGTCTTTCCCCACAACGACACCGCGAAGCTCGGCACGATCCTTTCTAAGCTCCAAGCGAAAAACCCCGCCGCCCGCATCCTCGTCATCACAGAATCCGTTTTCTCGATGGACGGCGATCTCTGCCCGCTCGCGGAAATCCTAGCCGTCTGCGAAACGCACGGCGCGCAACTTCTGTTAGATGAGGCGCATGCCACCGGCATTCTCGGTGCGCAAGGTATGGGTCTTGCGGAGAAACTCGGACTCCAGGAAAAAATCCCGTTCCAGATGGGCACGCTCAGCAAGGCGGTCGGCCTTTCCGGCGGATACCTCGCGGCGTCGCGGGATTGGATCGATCTCATCGCGAACCGCGCCCGCCCATTCATCTACACTACCGCCCCGCCGCCCGCACTTGCCCACGCCGCACTCGCTGCCCTCGGCATCATCCGTTCCGATGAGGGGGAATCGCTGCGCAAAACTCTATTCCAAAACATCGCGATCCTACGGGAGAACCAACCCAGCGCGATCATTCCTCACATTCTAGGGGAAAACGAAACCACGCTCGCCGCCTCCGCCGCGCTGCGGGAAAAAGGCTTCCTCGCGCCCGCCATCCGTTTCCCCACCGTCCCGCAAGGCACCGCCCGCCTGCGCATCACCGTTTCCGCGAACCACCCGAAGGAAGCGGTTGAAGCCCTTGCTAACGAACTTAGGAATCAACCACAGATGAACGGGATGAACGCAGATAAAGAGGATGTAGAGGGTGTAGAGGCAGGATTCGCGAATTAAACCTCAGTAAACTCATTTCTTATCCCATCTTACATCTGCGTTCATCCCGTTCATCTGTGGTTAAATTCCATTAGTTAGGCTCGCCTCCGCTCTTGCGCTTTCCTCCCTTTTTCTGAAACCTCCGCGCATGGAATACGCTACCGAGACCGAAGTCGCCGAAGCCGCGAAACACCTCCGCTCCCTCAGCCAAGGCCTCAACCGTGTACTTTTCGGCCAGGAGGAAATCATCGAGCTGGTCATCACCGGCGTCCTTGCTCGCGGCCACATCTTGCTGGAGGGCTTGCCCGGTCTTGGAAAAACCGAACTTGTGAAAGGCCTCTCGAAGCTCCTGCGCCTCGAAAACAAGCGCGTCCAGTTCACTCCCGATCTCCTCCCCGGCGATATTACGGGAAATCCCGTACTTCAGGAGGTCGATGGCCGCCGCGAGTTCGTGTTCCAGCCCGGCCCGCTGTTCGCGAACATCGTCCTCGCCGACGAAATCAACCGCGCCTCGCCGAAAACGCAGTCCGCCCTCCTCGAGGCCATGCAGGAGCGCCGCGTGACCGTGCTCGGAAAAACCCACGACCTGCCGCTGCCTTTCTTCGTGCTCGCCACGCAAAACCCCATCGAGCTTGAGGGCACCTACCCGCTGCCTGAGGCGCAGCTCGACCGCTTCCTTTTCAAGCTGGAGATCACCCGCAACAATGTGGAGACCCTCCAGCGCATCGTTTCCCACCGCGAGATCGGCACCGAGCCGCAGGTTGATCCGATCATGACCGGCGAAACGCTCACCAGCCTGCTCGCCCTGGTGCGCCGCATCCACATGCCGGATGTCGTCGCGAACTACATCGCCCGCCTTGTCGATTCCACCCACCCCGGCCAATCGGATACCGCCGCGCTGATCCGCTTCGGAGCCAGCCCGCGCGCCGCCCTCGCCATGGCCTCCGCTGCGAAAGCCCGCGCCCTCCTCCACGAGCGCATGAACGCCTCTTTCGAGGACGTGAAAGCCATTGCCCCCGCCGTGCTGCGCCACCGCATCGTGCTCGATTACAACGCCCGCGTGGACGGCCACTCACCGAACTCCGTCGTCGCCACCCTTCTCAAGCAAGTGCCCTTCCAGGACTCCCCCACCCCGAAAACCCTAGTCCCCGCCTAACGAACCGTGGCTGGGACATGCTGTCCCAGTCCGTCAAGGGGACTTGCCGTCGCCTCTCTCCTCTTAATCAGCAAAATCCCATGAGCCGCCTCCTCCTCGCTCTCCTCCTTTCCCTCCTCCCGCTCCACGCCCAGGAAACGCTTTTCCGCCAGGTCGCCGACACCAAGACCGACACCCACATCGAGGCCATGGCGCTGTTCTCGAACCCCAGCCTCGGCGGCTTCCATCCCGTCCGCGTCACCATCGTCAATAACCAGAAGATCCCGCACAAGGTCTTCCTCGATTTCAAAGACTCCACGACCTATCGCGAAAGCACCAGTTGCAGTTCGTCTTTCTCCTATGCCATCCCGCCGGGAAAAACGGTGGTCACGGACATCCTCGTGCCGCTTGCCGTCCATAACGGCGACCCGGTTTACCAAAATTTCACCGTCAATCTCAGCGGCTCGATGGGTAAAACCTCGGGTTCCGCGGACACCAGCTTTTCCCCGGATTTCCCCTGGGTCCTGCTCAGCGAGGCCCTTTACACTCCCAACGGCTCCGCGCTCGACACCGAGACCGCATCATCACGCTTTGCCTCCTCCGGCTATGGCGGCCGCAGATTTTTCTCCTCGAAGTTCGATCCCAAGCGCCTCCCCGACGACTGGCGCGCTTTCTCCGGTTTCGATACGATCATGCTCACCGGGGCCGATTGGGCGGATGTCCCTCCCGGCCCAAAAAATGGCATCGTCTCATGGGTGCGCCTCGGCGGGCAACTCGTCATTTACGCGAGTGGCAATCCGACCGCCGCCTCGCTAGGCCTACCCGAAGATCCCGGTTACGGCGAAGCCCTCATCAAATCCATCAAGCCCGACCTCCGCCTCAACGCAGCAGATACGGTCGACCTCGCCTATACCAAGCGCGCCACCAAGCACCGCCTCGCCGCCATCACCGGAGACTTCAATTCCGCGTGGCCGCTCCAGAAATCCTTTGGCGAAAAATCCTTCAACTACATCCTCTTCGTCCTCATACTCCTCGCCTTCGGCATCCTCGTAGGGCCGGTAAACCTTTTCATCTTCGCAAAGTCGGGCCGCCGCCACCGCCTGTTCATCACCACCCCCCTGATCTCCATCGGCACCTCGCTCATCCTCATCGCGCTGATTATTTTCGAGGATGGCTTCGGCGGAAACGGCACGCGCCTCACGTTGATGGAAGTCCGCCCGGACGGAAACCAGAACGCCGCCTTCATCCATCAAGAGCAGTTTTCCCGCAGCGGCGTGATGACATCGCCCTCCTTCACCGTGGAAACGCCCGCCCTCATTGCACAAACCCCGCTCGCCCCCAGCCGCTGGGCGCGCTTCACCTCCGGCTCATCGGGAACCTATGGCTCATCGGGAACCTATGATCTCCAGCCCACATCCGGCGGCCTCTTTGCCAGCGGCGATTGGTTCCAGAGCCGCTCCGAGCAAGGCCAGCTCGTCACCGCCGTCCTCCCCACCCGCGGCCGCATCGAGGCCACCAACGCCCCCGACACCGTCGTCTCCACCTTCGATTTCCCCCTCGAAATGATCCTCTACCGCGACCCGTCCGGCCAGTGGCACCGCGGTGAGAACATCGGAAAAGGCAAGCCCGCCAAGCTCACCCCCGTCGATCCCACCATGGTGCAACCCATCCTCAACGACACCGCGAAACGCTTCACCGACCGCAACCAAGCCTTCCTCCGCCGCGTCGCCGACCGCAACGACAGCTACATCGCCTTCGCGAAACAAGCGCCCGCCGTCGAAACGCACCCCGGCATCGACTGGAAAACGGACACCGTCATCACCGGCCCGATCGCCCGCTGAAACTTTAAATTTTAAACTTTAAACCACAAGGAAGACGCTGGTGACTACGCCACAGAATAAATCCAAGCCCTATGATCTTGAAGAGCGCACTTATGCCTTCGCTTTGGAAGTCCGGATGTTTCTGCGGAACACGAAATGGGATCCCGTCTCGTGGCCGGATATCAAACAACTCCTACGCTCATCCGGCTCTGTCGCCGCGAACTACGTTGAGTCGGTCGAATCCATCAGCGATGCCGACAGCCTCTACCGCCTCCGCGTCACGAAAAAAGAAGCCCGCGAGTCCGGCCTATGGCTCCGCCTTCTCAATGACTGCAATCCGATCGACGACAATACCCACCAAGCTCTTCACGTTCTGATATCCGAAACGGAAGAGCTCGTGAAAATCTTCGCTTCCATCATCCGCAAGAAATCCGTCACAGAGCCTCTTCCTTGAGGTTTAAAGTTTAAATTTTAAAGTTTCATGAGCAACGCCGCGATTACCGTCCATAACCTTTACCGCTTCTTCGGCCCACTGCAGGCGGTCAACGGGGTTTCTTTTGAGATTCCCCACGGCTCCGTCTGTGGCTTTGTCGGCGCGAACGGTGCGGGTAAAACCACCACCATGCGCATCCTCGCATCGCTCGACTACCCGACGATGGGCCACGCCGAAATCTGCGGGATCAATGTGACCCACCACCCTGCCGAAGTCCGCCGCCTGATCGGCTGGATGCCGGATCATTTCGGGAACTACGACAACATGACCGTCCTGGAATACCTGGACTTCTATGCCCGCGCGCTCGGCTACAAGGGCGCGGAACGCCGCCAGCGCATCGATGAGGTCATGGATTTCACCGACCTCGTCCCGCTCGCCGATCGCTTTTCCAACAAGCTCTCCAAGGGCATGACCCAGCGCCTTTGCCTTGGCCGCTCGTTGCTGCACGATCCGCAGGTGCTGATCATGGACGAGCCCGCCGCCGGTCTCGACCCCAAGGCGCGCGTGGAGCTCAAGCACCTCATCCGCGTCCTCGCCAAAGAGGGCAAAACGATTTTCATCTCCTCCCATATCCTCTCCGAGCTCGGCGAGATGTGCGATTCCCTGCTCTTCATCAACAACGGCCGCATCGTCCACCATGGCGATTCGGAGAGCCTGAAGAAATCCACCGACCTCCTCGGCGGCGTGCTTTACGATGTGCAGCTCGACGGCGATCCGCAGGCACTCTCCGACTGGGCCGTGCTCCAGCCGAACATCGAGTTCCTTGAGTCCCGGAAAAACGGCGGCCGCATCCGCATCGATACAGAAGACCCGAACAAGGCCGCCGACGTTCTCGCGCGCATGGTCAAGGATCAGCTCCGCGTCGTCGATTTCCACCGCGAACAGCGCAACCTCGAAGACGCCTTCATCGACATCCTCGCCAACCTCGAGAAAAACCAACCCGCCTTCGCCACCCCGCCCCCGCTTCCCATTGAAGAGAAATAAGTCCTATAGGACCTATCAGACCTATGAAAGTTGAGTTTCTAACCGATTTCCCCGACCGCCTCTCCCCCATGCTCGTGAAGGAGCTGCGGCAAGGCATGCGCACGAAGGCCTTCGTCGGCGTATTCCTGACGCTCCAGATCATCCTCTGTGTGATCCTACTTTCCGCCGTAGCCGCCGCCTCCTCGGATGAGGCGGGGGAAATAATCTCTAGCACCATCTTCACTATGTTCTCCATCGCGGTGCTGATCATCCAGCCGATGCGCGGCATCACCGCGTTGTCCTCGGAAGTGAAGGGCAACACCATCGACATGATGGTGCTCACCCGCCTCTCCGCCTGGCGCATCGTCACGGGAAAATGGGCGTCCATCGTGAGCCAGTCCGCGCTACTGCTGGTCACCATCATCCCTTACCTCATCCTCCGCTATTTCTTCGGCGGCATGAACCTGATCGGGGAAATCGTGTTGCTCGCTGTGCTGTTCCTGAGTTCCGCCGCGCTCACCGCCGTCACGGTCGGCCTTTCCGCATCATCCTCGGTGATCCTCCGCACCTTGCTGCTGATCGCCCTGCCCATCGCCGCGTTTTTCCTGTTGCTCGGCGGACTCCGCGGCGGCGACATATCCACCTACTTCGCGCTCGATACAGAACAGTCGCGCATTTTCGTATCCATCTACCTCGCGGCCTGCGCCTATCTGGGTTTTTTCATGCTCTCCATCGGCACCTCGCTGATCGCCCCCTATGCGGAGAACCACTCCACCCTACGCCGCCTCATCTCCCTCGTCGTCACGATCATCGCCGCCGTCCTCGGCTCCATGTCTTTCACGGACACCGACGCGCTGCCTTTCTATCTCATGTTCGTGCTCCTACCGGTGTTCGCGATCTCGCTCTCGGAGTTCGCGCCCCTCGCCGCCCCGACCTATCGGAAATTTGAGAAACGCGGGCCGCTCGGCCAGCTCGCGGGGCTATTCCTCTTCCCCGGCTGGGCATCCGGCTTCTTTTTCTGCCTCCTGCTGACCGGGATATCCACCGCACCCTTCCTCATCAACCAACCGTCTTACGGTGGCCAAGATCATTTCATCTACGGCCTCGCGTGCCTCGCCGGACTGCTTTTCCCCGCTGTCATCATCAATGTCTTCCGCATCAACGGCCCGCAACGCGTTTCCAACTACGTCCTGATCCTCCTCGCCTCCGTCGTCCTCTCCGCCGTCCTCGCGGGCATCACGGATTCCCTATCGAACGAAAATCTCCTCTGGCTGTTCTGCTGGATCCCGCCCGTCCTGATGTTCCTTGAGGAAGCAGGCGGGAACGACGATGAGGTGATGTACGCCTCCTTGGTCATCTGCATCATCTGCCTCGGCACGCTCCTGCTCCGCGCCATACACGCTTACCGCAAGTCAATCATGGATATCCGCGCCCACTCCGACTCCGAATGAAAACCCTCGCTCTCCTATTCGCCGCCACCGCCGCCCTTTCCGCGGAATCTCCCATCGGACTTTCTTTCCCACCCGGCGGAGAAACCGTTATCCCCAAAGGCCTCCCAGCCATTCGTTTTTCCTCCCTCCCGAACGAGGACCCAGCCCGTCTCGCCAAGACCGCCAAGGAAAACGGCACGGAACTCTTCGCCGTGATTCCTGCCGCGGAGGACGCATCGAAAGCCTTCGCCGCCGCCTACGGGGAAACCGTCACGCATTTTGAAATCCTTCCCCCCGCCGGTCTCGATCCCCGCCTGACGAATTCGGCCTTCGAATATGTGCAGCAACTCACCCTCGCCCAAAAATCCGCCCGCGAGGCGAACTCTAAAGCCCGCACAGGCATCACCATCGCCCACTACGACCTCCAATTCCTCGATGCCTGTCTCCGCGACGGTGCGGTGGGCCAGTTTGATTTCGTCTCCCTCAGCCCCTTCCCTGTTTCCCCCGGCACCGACCGCATCCTGCCCGGTGCGCTGGCCACCGTCCGGAAACTCCTCACCCACCACGGCCTACCCGCCGAAACGCCCGTCCACATTACCCTCACCGGCACCGAAGACCAACTCATCCACGCCGCCGCATCCGCCCGCGCCGCAGGCTTCGACCGCGTCTTCATCGAGGCCTCCGCCGAAACCCTCGCCAGGATCCCGGAAAAAACCGAACCCGCTCCACCCGGAAAATCCCACGCCGAATCCCCCTCCGTTTCCCTAGCCCTCGGCGAAACAAACCAAGCCAACGGCATCGAACAAATCCTCCCCGCCGACACCCCCTGGGACGCGGAGCTGAAAGCCAACCGCCTCCACCTCACCGCCACCCCTCCCGTTATCCGCACCGCCTTCCTCGCCGATCCTACCTTCATCGACCCCGAGCACAAAACCTACGAGATCACCGTGGAAGCCAAGCGCCTCCCTTCCGACGACGGCCTCCAGAACCCCACCGGCCTGACCCTCACCTACGAGGCCACCCATGGCCTGCGCAACGCAAACCTCTGGTCCGTTCCCGGCGATAACAAGTGGCACACCCACACCTGGAAAATCAACGACGCCCGCTTCACCGCCAAACTCGGCTGGCATTTCCTCCTCGACGCCTCCGGCACCGGAAACGACGTCCTGATCCGTGAGGTGAAGGTGAGTAGGTGAAAAATATCATCTACCGCCGACACCACCTCGTCGTTCTCACCTCGTCTTTCCCGGAAAAAAAGGGATATGACGCGGCCTCTCTCCGCAAGCATCCTCTCACTCCCGCTTCGTCTGCGCACGGATCCTGCGCGGGTCAACGCTTCGCACTTGATCATTCCACCCCGAAGCCAGAGTTTCATTCACATGAAAATCACAGTCCTTGACGGCCACACCCTCAACCCCGGTGACAACCCATGGGCGGCCATCGAGGCACTCGGCGAACTCACCGTTTACGACCGAACACCAACCGACCAGATCGTTGAGCGGGCGAGGGATGCGGACATTATCCTCACCAACAAAGTGCCGCTTTCCGCAGAAACCTTGAGCCAGCTCCCGAACCTTAAATTCATTTCCGTCCTCGCCACCGGCTACAACATCATCGACACCGCCGCCTGCGCCGCGCGCGGCATACCCGTTTCCAATGTCCCGGTTTACGGCACGGACGCCGTCGCGGAATTCGTCTTCTCCCTGATCCTCGATTTTGCGAAGCGCCCCGCCTTCCACAGCGAACTTGCCAAGGAAGGCGCATGGGAAAGCTGCCCGGATTTCTGTTTCTGGGAAAATCCGCATTTCCGCGAGCTCGCCGGGAAAACCCTAGGCATCATCGGCTTCGGCCTCATCGGCCAGCGGGTTGGTGAACTCGCCGCTGCATTCAAAATGAATATCATAGCGCACTCGCGCTCCCGCAACGCCGCGACCGCTTTCCCCTTCGCATGGGCATCCATCGATGAGATTCTTGAGAAATCCGATTTCATCTCCCTTCACTGCCCTCTCACCCCGGATACCCACGGCATGATCTCCGCCGCCTCGCTTGCGAAAATGAAACCCTCCGCCTTCCTCGTGAACACCGCCCGCGGCGCGCTCATCGTCGAGCAAGACCTCGCCGACGCCCTCAACTCCGATCTCATCGCCGGCGCCGCCTGTGATGTCGTTTCCGCCGAACCCATCCTCCGCACCAACCCCCTCCTGCGCGCAAAAAACCTAACCCTCACCCCGCACATCGCCTGGGCCGCCACCGAAGCCCGCCAGCGCCTCATGGCCATCACCGCCGAAAACATCTCCAGGTTTCTTGCCGGCAAGCCGGTTCACACAGTCTGAAAATGCCCAACTGCGGTTCATAGATTGAAATCACTTCCTTGGAATCTCTCGAAAAGCCTCAGATTTACATTCATTTGAGACTTAAAATTTTACATCTCTTGTATCGGCAAGGCGCATCCGTCCGTCATTGGTTCGGACGCCGGATACGGCCTGCCGGTGTGGGGGCGTTGCTGGTGGTTTCACTGGGGATTTTCCTCAGCGTGGGGCAGCCGAAAGATCCCATCTTCCAAATCCTCTGTTTCTCGCTCGGACTGGTGACACTGAGCCTCACGTGGACGCTTTTCCGCCGGGCGAAACTTTCCGCCGCGCTGGAAATGCCACGCCACGCGACGGCGGGCGAGCCGCTGCATTACTCCGTGCGACTCAAAAACATCGGGAAACGCAAGCTGCGCGACGCACGCCTCACCCAAACACCACCCGATCCGCGCCCTTCATTCACCGAGTTCGCGGGCACGCCGGAGCCGGGCGAGGAGAAGCGGAATCTCTTCGACCGCACAATGGTTTACTACCGCTGGCAATGGCTGACTTCGCGGAAGTGTGCCTTTACCCCGCGGGAGTCGGGGGAAACCTTTCGCCTCGCGCCCGGTGAGAGCCTCCGCGTTTCCATGCAGCTTACACCCGCCCGCCGGGGCGTGATCCCGATGGGCGATGTCCGCGCGCTACTGCCCGATCCGCTCGGCTTTTTCCAGAAATGCTCACCCACCAGATCTACACCCGCGCGGCTCGTGGTGCTGCCGAAACGTTACCGGCTGCCCTCGTTCAGCATGCCCGGCTCCGCCGCGTTCCGCATTGGCGGCGAGGAAACGAGCAACGCGATCGGCAGCGCGGGCGAGTTCGTCGGCTTACGCGAATACCGCCCCGGCGATCCCCTCCGGCAGATCCATTGGAAAAGCTGGGCTCACACCGGCCGCCCGATGGTGAAAGAACTCGAAGACAATTTTTTCCCGCGCTACGCCCTCGTGCTCGACACCTTTCCCGGCTCGCCTGACTCCGCCGTGTTTGAGGAAATGGTCTCCGTCGCCGCATCGTTCATCGTTGGACTCGATCGCAGCGATTCACTGCTCGACCTGATGTTCATCGCGGGCGAGGCACATACCGTTACCGCCGGGCGTGGCATGGAGCGCACGGAGAAACTTCTCGAAGTCCTCGCCGGGGTAGAGGTCGAGCACGGCACCCAGTTCGATCTGCTCGCGCAGACCGTGATCCGCCACCGCGAGAAAATGACCTCCTGCCTGCTCGCCCTCAACGGCTGGGACGAGAGCCGCGAACATTTCGTGAAAACTCTCGTAAAAGCCGCCATTCCCTGCGTGCCGATCGTGATAGGAAATGGCACCGCCCCGCCCGGCGTGATCGGTCACTGGCTAGAATGCGGCGCGATCGCCCGCGATCTCCTGCGCTTACCCACCACACTATCCGCCGCCAGCTAACGTAAAACTTCCCCCAATCTCCAATCTCCAATCTCCAATCTCCAATCTCCAATCTCTCCAATCTCTCCAATCTCTCCAATCTCTCCAATCTCTCCCATGCGCCCCGAAGTCCAGCCTCCACCTCGCCTCCTTCTCGGCGCATCCCTGCTGTTCTGGGGAGCGATGAGCGGCAACGCGACGATGGGATTGGTCTCCGCGCTGCTTCTTGAAGGCGCGAACTGGATCCGCTTCCGCTGGGACTTCGATCACCTCGCCGCCTCCCGCGCTTGGCGCATTAGTATGCTCATCACCGTCATCGCCGGCACCCTGATCTGGCTGGACGGCGACCGCTACACCGCCCTCCCGAAGCTGATGGTATGGCTGCCCATGCTGCTGCTGCCGCTCCAGTTCGTTCAGAGCTACGGCCTGCGCGACGACATGGCACTCAACAGCCTCTCCTTTTTCAGCGAGCTCCACCGCCAGCGCAACCGCCGTCTCGGCCTCGGCGATGCGCTGATCCATTTCAATTTCGGAAACCCCTACTTCGTCGTGGCCATGGTCGCGGCCAGCCTCGGCCGCCACGCGGAAACATGGATCTTCCTACCCGGCCTCGTGGTGCTCGGCGGATGGCTGGTGTTCTCCCGCGTGAAAGCCCGGCCTTTCGCCCTCGCGATGATCCTGCTCACGGCCGGCATGATCGGTTTCGGCGGCCAGATCGGGATGAAAAAAATCCATGATTGGTCAACGAACCGCACCTACGACGGCGGTTACACCGGCACCGACCTCACGGTCAACAAGACAAGCATCGGCTCGCTCGGAAAAATCAAGCAGTCGCCCGAAATGCTCTGGCGGATAAAAATGATGGAAGGCGGCAGGGTGCCCCGTCTATTGCGGCTCGCCACCTACAACCGCTACAAGCATGTCTCCTGGGATAACGATTTACCGGAATCCTTCGACGAAGAAATGGAGGAAAACGATGCGTTCACCATCCTCGCCACACGCGAACTCAAACCGGACGAACCCTTTTACATGCTGCGGGAAGAAATGACGGGACAGGATCTCCTCAAGCCCCTGCCCGCCTTCCGTCTGCGCGGCGCCATCCGTCCCGAAGATCCCATACCCTTGCCCGGCGACACCGCCACCCTCCAGCACTTCGAGCTCGACGCTATCGAGTCAAACCCGCTCGGCACCGTCCGAGTTTTCCCCAAGCGCGCCATCATCGACGGCACCGTCCGCTGGCGCAACAACGCCGTTCCTGAAAACCCACCATGGCCAGAGCACGACCTAGAGATCAACACGCTGGAACGCGAAACGTTAGAAAAGACCGCCGCCGAACTAGGGCTCCGCGATCTACCCACCACCGCTGAAAAGATAGCCCGCATCCAGACGTGGTTCATGGCTGAGTTCACCTACACGCAATACCTCACCATAGGCCGCGCACGCTTAGGGAAACCGACCGCCATCTCCATTTTTCTCACCACCTCAAAGCGCGGGCACTGCGAGTATTTCGCCACCGCCGCCGCCCTCCTGCTCCGCGCCGCCGACGTCCCGGCCCGCTATTGCGTCGGCTTCGCCGTAATGGAGAGGGACATGAAACGCGACGAGTTCATCATCCGCGGCACGCATGGACATGCATGGACGCGCGTCTGGGACGATAGCAAAGGCCTGTGGATCGACTTCGACCCCACCCCGCCGAACTGGCTCGCGACGGAGACACAAGGTGCCACCGAATCGCGCGGGTTTGCTGATGCCTACCAGCGCCTCAAGGAAGACTTTTTCCTCTGGCGCAACCGCCCCGCGAATCGCCTCGGCGCCACCCTCATCATGTGGACGCTCGGCCTCGGCACGCTCATATTCATCGGACGCAGGCTCTGGAGATCGAAGCTCGTAGTCACCAAGGACGCCGCAGGGAACCCCATCCCGCCGGAGCGAATCACAGCGCTGCATCACCTGGAAAAGCAAGCCCGCCGCATTCTCGGCCCGCGCCCGGCGGGCATCACTCTCCCCGCCTGGTTGCGCGGCCTTGCCGGATACTGCGTCCCGGAAACGGATCTCGAGGAAGCCCTCGAAATCCACCAACGCATCCGCTTTGACCCCCAGCCCCCACAAGCCTCCGGCGAGACCCGCCTGCAAGCCCTCGCGGAGGAAATCGGAGCAAGGCTCAAGCGTGCGAAGCCAAAAAAGCACAGCAATTAGAATTTTTGCCATAAGTCCGTGCGCCTATCCATACCGCCAGAGACTTTTGACTGCAGCGGTTCTTATCCGCAGCTTTTTAGGTGATTGATGGAAAAACGAAGTAACCTGGTAGCATTCCGTCGTCCCACAAAACAGGCGGAAAGCGCGAAGAAACGGGACTTTGCCTTTCCCCGCGCGCCGCCATCCGCTTGCATTGCGCCGTGCCTGCCTTCGACGAATCCGCCCTCCGCAAAGCCGCCTCTTGGCAGGATTTCAAGGAAGCCCAATCCCTCCTGAAAATTGGCGCCGTCACCACTTCCGAACACACCGAAAAAGGCTGGATCGGCAGCGTCCAGATCGGCAAGCGCACTTACCGCACCACTGTCATCGCAAGGACACCCACCTGGTTCGACGCGAAATGCCCCTGCCCAGCCAACCAGCGCGATGGCGCTCTCTGCCCTCACGCCATCGCCACCGGCCTTCACCTCATCGCCCCCCCGGTCCCGGCACCAATCCGCGAAAAAATCACCATTCCTTCCGTCTCCTGGAAAATCCGTCTCCTCGGCCCTTGGCAAAAATCCCTAGAAAAAGGCCACGCCTCCGTCTCGCTGGAAAGATCCGACGAAACACCCAGCCCCGCCGACGAACAAGTCACCGCCTGGCTCATTGCAAACAAGGCCACCTCGAATCAATCCATCCAGCTCGCCCTCAATCCATCCCAGCTCCCCGCATTTCTCGAATCACTCACCAAACACCCGCGCATAACGGCAGATGGTAAACCCCTCTCCGTCGATTCCGGAACCCAGATCCACCTCGCGGATTGCTCCATGGACAACGGACACGTAATCCTCGCACCACCATCAGCGCCCCTCACCCGCATCGGCTCGTCTTTCTGGCACATCACCCCGGTTTCCCTCTCGAAAACCAGCACCCAACCCGTTTCTCCGGAGCTTCTCCCGTTCTTTTTAAATCTCGCCGACCAGAAAACCGCGAAACTACCCGTCGAAACCTTCCTCACCCATCTCGAAACCCTCCAAACCCACCTCGATTTCTCCGCCTCAAGGTGGTTCGAATCCCTTCATTTCATCCCCGCAACCCCCGAGATCGGCCTCCACATCGATAGCCAAGGTCCCAAACTCATCCTCTGCCTCACCACCTCCTACAGCTCCGGGAAGCTCCCGCGCCTAGATCACCAAACCGTCATCACACGCAACCCCTCCGCCGAAGCCGCCGCACTCAGAATCCTCGCCTCCCGCGTCGGCGGAAAAGCTCTTCCCAACCACGAACTCAGCGATCCACAGGCGATCCAAACTTTTCTCACCCAATCCCTCAAATCCCTCCCTGCCGCCTGGAAAATTACCCTATCACCCACCGCACAAACCCTCACCTCTTCCTTCGTTTTCGTTTCCCCCATCATTCAAACGATCGCTTCCGACGAAAGTTCAATTCGCTTTAACCTCCTCTTCCAAACAGACACGGGAGCGATTCTGTCCACAACCGAAGTCCGCCGCCTGCTGCGCTCGAAAAACTCGCTCGCCCAACAAACCGACGGTCAGCGGATCATCCTTTCCGAGGATATCGAAAACCTCATCGACCCGCTCTTCGAGGAGCTCGATCTCCAGCAGGAAAACGGTCATTTCATCGCGAAAAATGCCTCCGCGCTCATCATACAGGAAATCAGTAAAAAGTTTTGTAAATCAACTACTAACAATTACTTAGAAAATACTAGTCAGGTCATTCAAAGAGAAAAACCGGACTCCGTATCCGCCGATCTCCGCCCCTACCAACAGCAGGGCTACTCGTGGTTAATCGACCGCTTGAATCGTTATAGCGGAGCTCTATTGGCCGACGACATGGGGCTCGGCAAGACGCTCCAGACAATCACCTGCTTGGAACAACAATTCACAAGTTGTTCACAGCCTGCGACGGCACTAGTCGTCGTTACGACTTCCCTGCTTGGAAACTGGCATTCCGAGTTCGCACGCTTCGCTCCGGGTCGGAAAACCGTCATCCTCCACGGTCCGAAACGCGATAGCCTCCGGGAAACCATACGCCCCGGCGATGTCGTATTCACCACCTACGCGACCCTCGTCCGCGATCTCGCCTGGCACCTGAAACAGGAATATCTGTGCGCTGTGATCGACGAGGCCTCGCTGATCCGCAATCCGGATACGGATCACTCCAAGGCGGTCGCCAAGCTGAACGCCCGATACCGGATCGCGCTCACCGGCACCCCGGTGGAAAACTCCGCCCGCGACCTATGGGCGATCTTCCGCTTCATCCAGCCCGGCTGGCTCGGCTCCCGCAAGGATTTCGCGGAACGCTACGAACAGCCGCTTCAATCACCCGACACCGCCGCCCGCGCCGGGCAGCTTCTCCGGATCAAGACATCCCCGTTCACCCTCCGCCGCACAAAGCAGCAGGTCGCGCCGGAGCTGCCCTCGAAAATCCTCATCGACGAGTTCTGCACCCTCTCCGCCGACCAATCCGCTCTCTACCGTGAGATCCAGCGCGAGGGACAAAAGCGCATCGATGAGATCCGCGATTCCGGCCAGAATGCCGCCGCTAGGATGCAGGCGCTCACCACCTTGCTCCGCCTCCGCCAAGCCTGCTGCGACCTTGCGCTGTTTGATTCGGATAAACTGAAAGCCCTGCCGATCCCCCGCCGCTCCGCGAAACTGGAGCGCTTGCTGGAAATCACCGAGCAATCGATCGCTTCCGGCAGCCGTATGCTCGTTTTCTCGCAGTTCCGCACCCAGCTCATCGAGATCGAAATCCAGCTCCAAGCCCTCGGCATCCCCTCCCTCCGCCTCGACGGCCAGACCCACAACCGCGCGGAACTCGTCGAGCGCTTCCAATCCCCGGACGGCCCGCCCGTTTTCCTCATCTCCCTGAAAGCCGGCGGCTACGGCCTGAATCTCACCGCCGCCGATGTCGTCGTCCACTTCGACCCCTGGTGGAACCCTGCCGCCGAGATGCAGGCCACCGACCGCGCCCACCGCATCGGCCAGACGAAGCCCGTCACGGTCTTCCGCCTCCTCACCCGCGGCACCGTCGAGGAAAAGGTCGTGGAGCTGCAAACCACGAAAAAAGCCCTCGCCGAATCGCTCGACGAATCGATCACCCCCACCGACGCGCCCGCATGGACGGCGGCGGAGCTGGAGCGGCTGCTGCGCGATTGATACGTGGCGGCGGATTTCATCCGCCATGCCCAATGTTAGAAACCCGACGCACAAAAATTCGGCACATTCGCGAAATTTGCGGATGAATCTTCATGGCGAGGAACGTTGACGAACTTAGCATTGATTCGCCGCCGGAAAGCCGCTTGAATCTCCGCACCATGCAAGCACCAACTATAGTGGGCGAATTCAAGGAGTTCATCCTCAAAGGCAACGCGATCTCCCTCGCGGTCGGCGTCCTCATCGGCGCCTCGTTCGGAAAATTTGTCACCGCCGTCACGGAAGGCCTCATCAACCCCTTACTGAACCTGATCGGCGGCGATCCGAATATCTCCCTGAAAATCTGGGTCTTCGATGTGGGCATCATCATCAATGCCCTCATCTCGCTGCTGATCACCGGCGCGATCCTCTTCTTCATCTTCATCCGTCCCATGAACAAGCTCATGACCAAGGAGGCACCGCCCGCCCCCGCCCCCGAACCTTCCGCCGAGGAAAAACTCCTCACCGAAATCCGCGACCTCCTCGCCAAGCGCCCCTGATCCCCAATCCCTCATTTTTCCCGACCATGAAACTCCTCTCCATCCTCCGCCGCAAAGCCCGCGCCTCCTACAAGGAACTCGCGGACATGATCGATTCCACCGAAGCGGAGGTCGCCGGAAAAATCACCGCTTGGGAAAAAGACCACACGATCCTCGGTTACCACGCGGTGACGAACCCGGAAATCATCGGCGACACGGCTGTCTCCGCTTTCATCGAGGTGCGCGTCACTCCGGAGCGCGGTGGCGGCTTCGACCGGCTCGCCATGCGCATCGCCCGTTTCGACCAGGTCGTCTCCTGCTACCTAGCCAGCGGCGGATACGATCTCATGGTCGTCGTCGAGGGCGCGGATCTCCGCGAGGTCGCCCGCTTCGTTTCCGAGAAACTTTCCTCGCTCGAGGGCGTGATCTCCACCGCCACCCATTTCCGCCTGAAAACCTACAAGGAAAACGGTTTCCTGTTCGAATCCGAACCAGTGACCGAGCGACTAGCTGTCTCTCCGTAAGGAGTCGGGACATTCCTGTCCCGACTTTCCTCTTCCGACTTATCTTTGGATGAAGAGAGGGACAATAAGGTCCCTCCTCCTTATGAAGAGAGGGACAATAAGATCCCCACTCCTAAATGGCTTTCGCCCGCTCGCTTTCCCAGAGGGTGAACGTCCCGGGTCTCAACTTCAACGGGTTGCGGCGGATGTAACGCACGGCGTTGGCGAAGTGTTTGGAATCCCGGATCATCGTGTCGCGGTAGTTCTCCTGCCAGATGCCGCCTTTTCCGATCCGACGGGCGGAGGTTCCTTTCCATGCCTGCATTAGCTTTTCCAATGGCGCAAGTGGAGTGAAAAGCAGGTGAACATGGTTCGGCATGATGACCCATGAGTGATGCTCCACACGCTCGCCCTGGAAGCACATCAGCACCTCCTCCAGCGCGATCCGGTTCGCCGGATCACTGAAAATGCAAGAACCCGCGCCCTCATCAAGCCAGCTCTCCAATTTTCGTGTGAAGCGGCAGTGGTATTCCTTTTCCTGCTCCGGCGTCCATGGCTGCGGATGGTGGGAGAGCCAGATGCCACGCTCTTCCTTCCACTGGCGCAGCTTCGCAGCAGGCATCGCGTCGCCCAGCCGGAATGTGACAAACTGCATTACCTCGCCCTGCTGCCAGTGCGGCAGTTTGCCTCCGTGTCTGTGGATTTCTTCCGAGCCATCAAGGAATTCAGACATCGATGTTCATTATGCTGTCCGGAAGGATTTGTAAATAAGGAGTCGGGACATTCCTGTCCCGACTTCCCGACGCAAGAAATAGAGGGACAGAAATGTCCCTCCTCCTTATTTTCTGATATACCCGCCACGGCTGCCCTGTATAGGTATTCTATGACAAAAACCATGAAGCGCGTGTTTTTCTGGCTCTCCGGCGCGGGCACGGAAACCCTCGAACGCTGCCCGGCCTGGGAGCAGAGGAAATACGTCGCCTTCGGAGCCACGGTGCTGGTGCCCTGCGCGTTCGCCTTCATCGCCTGCGCCTACGCTCTTTCCACGCTCACCGACAAGCCCGGCGTGATCTATCCCGTCGCCGGCGTATGGGCGTTCATCATCCTCACCATCGACCGCGCCCTGCTCGCCGGATACCGCCCCTACCTCTCCATATTCCGGAAAATGGCGCAGTTCTCCCTCCGCCTCGTCGTCGCCGTGCTGATGGGCATCACCATCGCACACCCCCTCGTCCTGCTCCTGTTCCGCGACACCGTCTCCTCCGTCATCGAGACCGACCGCGCCGCCGAGATCGAGGTCGTTCGCGCGGGCTTCGATGCCGAAAAGGAAAAGGTCCGCGAGCGCATCGGCGGCATCGACAAATCCCTCGCCGACCAGCGGCTGCGCTGGAACGAGTCCTTCCAGGCCAAGTTCATTCTCCAGGAAAACGACGACGCATCCGCCGCGATCCCCGGTCTCACCGCCGCGCAGCAGACAGAGCTCAAGGCCGCCACCGACGAGGCCACCACCCCTTTCCGCGCGCGTCTTGAAGTGGTGCAGAAGCAGACGGACGAGCTCAACCCGCAATACGCCAAGCTCCAGACCGAGCTTTCTTTCTGGCAATCCGAGTTCGAGCGCGAGCTCAACGGCCAGCGTTCCGGCCTCGCCGGCGAGGGGCCGCGCGCCCGCTCCATCCGCGCGGATCAGCTCGAGCCGCGCCGCGAGGAAACAAAGCGCCTCGGCGCCTTGCTCGAACACCTCACCGCCGAGAAAGCCTCCCTTCAGACCCAGGCCCGCGAGGCGGAGGCGGGTGCCATCGGCCTTTTCGAAACGAAACTCGCCGAGATCGAACTCGCCAACAAGGCGGAGGCCGAGCGCGTGGCGGGTCTCCGGCAGCGCGTCGAGAACGACCAGGCGGAGCAGTTCGTCACCCAGCAGAACGCCCTGCGCGAAACGATCAAGCAGCAGATCGACTCGCTCCTCATGGAACTCACCCGCACCCAGGACGAGCTCGCCGCCGTCGGCACAGAGGAAACCGTCCGCCTCGCCGCGATCCGCGCAGAGCCCCGCAAGGACATCCTCACCCAGACACTTGCCCTCCATCATCTCTTCAAGGCCGGCGAGCAGGGCGGACAGTTCGCCTACTACACCTACATCATCCTCACCCTGCTTTTCATGCTGGTGGACACGATCCCGCTCATCGTGAAATTTTTCACCAAGCCCGGCCCCTACGACACCCTCGTGGATCGCGATGAAATGACCTTCGACACCGAGCACCGTGCCTTCCGCGAAACGCGCACCCGCTACATGCAGCAGCTCACCGCCGGGAACCACCTCGCCGTCACCCGCAACCATCAGCTCGAACACGCCCTCGTCGATGGCGTGGAACACACCCGCGCCGCCCGGGAATTCCTTGATTCCCTCGTAGAAATGGAGCGCTCCTTCGCCGAGAAAATGCGCGCCGAGGAAGAACACATCGGCCATCACGAGTCCGACAAGCGCGCCGCCATAGAGGCGATCAAAAAGCGTTTCTACGACGACCTCCACCACCGCTTGGAGCTCTTCTTCACCACCCGCCACGCTTCCACGCCCGGGGCTTGAGAGCATTTTCTCCTTCCCAATTCCGCCCATTTCTAGGAAATGGAGTCATAGGGAATGGGGTCAGAAATGGGGTCAGTCAGAAATGGGGTCAGGCGCGCAGAAATGGGGTCAGTGTGCAAATCTTGACAAAATGCCTCCGGACCTCCGGTTCAACTCCCTCCCCGAAGATCGTCGCTCCGCCCCGCCAAACATCCCACTGCGTGCTGTCACGTTTATACCGTTTGGCAAAAGTTCGTGCGTGAAAAGGTGACAACAAAGTAGCGTGCGCCGCAGGCTCTGGACTGCTGTGATTCTTCATTCAAAGCTCTCAAGGGCGGCTTTGTTTGGCGGAACGACGGGTTGCTGCCGGGTTAGTTCGTTTTTCCATCACTCACCCAAAAAGCGGCGGATGAGAACCGCCGCAGTCAAAAGCCTCCGGCGGCATGGATCTGCGCAAGGACTTTTGGCAAATAGGCTAAATCTGTGACAATCCGTGCCATTTGAGGAAGGATTTGGAGGCGGTTAGTTCCTCCATGTTCGCTGCGCTTCCATTGTGGTCAAAATTCCAATGAATCCCCCTGCAACTTAGGAGTTCGGGTAAAAAAAAGGGGGGCTCAAATCGCCAACTCGAAACCCCGCCGCGTGTGCTTGCAGCGCAATGGCTGACCCTCCTCATTGGGATTCCAGCCGTTCGCGTTTCCAAAATCAGCGGCATCCATGACCATCGCCAAAGTGACTACTCGCGGCAACTCGGCGATCAACTCACGCCCACCTATCGCGGCGTTCGTGTAGATCGACACCTCGTTGACCCCACTCCGGTTCTTCATCATCCAGCGATACTGGACGTCACGATGGTTGAGCGTCTTGTAGCCTTTATTGGATAGCGACATGGGTGAGATTGCAGATCAAAAATCCGATCTCAACAATCATCAATCATCATTCTTATGCGGAATGGATTGATGATTCTTGATTGATGAATGCCGATTTATTGAATGATCAGCGGACGATCTCGAGCAGCTCGATGTCGAACACCAGCATTCCGCCGGGACGACCGCTGCCAGGGACGATGGGGCCGTAGGCAAGATCTTCCGGAATCCAGAAGCGACGCTTCTCGCCGACCACCATGAGCTGCACGCCTTCCGTCCAGCCTTTAATCACACCGCTGAGCGGAAATTCAGCGGGCTCACCACGGGGCACCGAGCTGTCGAATATTTTCCCATCCGTCGTCCATCCGGAGTAGTGGACTTTCACGGTATCTGCGGCCTTTGGTTTTTCCTCACCCTTACCTGCGGTCAGCACCTTGTGGGCGATTCCGCTTTCGGTCTTCTTCGCATCGGCCGGGGCGGCGGCGACGTCTTTGGGAACGGCAGGTGCCGGTGGAGCGGCCTTGAAGGAGAACAACTCGATGTCCGCGACGATCAATCCGCCGGGAGCCTGCGGCTCAGGCAGCCAGCATTGGCGTTGCTCGCCCGTCTTCATCCCGCCGATGATCTCGGCGAGTTCCGGTGGCATTTTATCGAGAGGCACGCTGGGAGGCGCGGGCTGGGTGCGGCTGTCCTGCACCACCTGGCCGTCCGTGGTCTTGGCTGTGAAATGGAAGGTGACAATTTGATCCGCTCCCGGCATCTCGCCCGCGCCTTTCTTGGTGATCTTGTAGGCGACCCCGCCCTTCGTTTTCTCGGCATCGGCCGGAGCCTTGGCTGCTTCCTTGATGGCGATCAGTTCCACATCAAAGACCAACATGCCACCGGGGCGGCCGCTGCCGGGAACAGCCGGGCCGTAGGCGAGTTCTTCCGGAATCCAGAAACGGCGCTTCTCACCGGTCACCATCAGCTGGAGACCTTCGGTCCAGCCTTTGATCACGCCACCGAGGGGGAAACTCGTGGGCTCACCGCGGCTCACCGAGCTATCAAACATTTTCCCGTCCGTCGTCCAGCCGGAGTAATGAACGGTCACCGTATCGGAGGCAGTGGGTTTTTTATCGCCGGTTCCGGCATTGAGGACTTTCGACGCCAGACCGCTCTCGGTCTTTACGGCATCGGCGGGGGCGGCGGCTACATCGGCGGGTGTTTCGGGCATAATCTTTTCAGGTTGGGCAGGCGCCGGTTCGTCGGCTGCGGGAGGTTTCGCGGCCGGAGTCTCCTCCGAATGCACAAGGGTGGGCAACGCCACCAATGCGGCGGCAATCATCAGGGGAGTCGTAAAGGTCCGGATTTGCATGGGGGCGGGATCTTTCACGCTTACCGCCAGCTGTCAACCGTCCTCTGAGTTCGGCGGAGATCCGCGCATTCATGGCGGGTCTCCCCTACGGCAGCCCCGACACCGCTGAAAAATCCGATTTTGCCCTTTCCGCGCCGCCCCAAGTTCGCTGTATTCGCCCTGCCGCCACGGTATCACCGCCACCCTCCCCTTTTTCCCATGCTCATCCTTCTCGTCGCCCTGCCCATCCTCGCTTTCCTCGCGATCCTGCTTGGCGCTCCCGCCCGGCTCACTGCGATTGCCGCGTCCGCCATCAATCTCGTCCTCGGTCTCGGCTCGGTGTTCTGCTGGAAAGAGGCGATCTGGAATTTCTCCCTGCCGGTTTTGACGAAGCCCGCAATCAACCTCAGCTTCGGATACCTTGATGGCATGAGCCTCGTGATGGTGATCCTTTCCGTGATCGTGACGATGGCCGCCGTGCTCTCCGGGAAAGCGCCGGAAGGCCGCGAAAAACTCTACTACGGTTCCTCCCTGTTGATCGCCGCGGGAGCCATCGGAGCCTTCGCCTCTACGGATCTATTCTTCTTCTACGCATTCCACGAAATGGCATTGATCCCCACTTTCCTGATGATCGGCATCCTCGGCCGCGGCGACCGGCGCGGGATCGCATGGAAGATCACGATCTACCTCGGCCTCGGCTCTCTCATTCTTCTCGCTGGATTGGTGTGGCTCGCCTCGCTGGCGGGCACCTTCGACATGCGGGAAATCAAGAACCTCGCCGGCACCATCGATCCCGCCGCGCAGAAAGGCATCGCCGCGCTGCTGATTATCGGCTTCGGCACGCTCGTTTCGCTGTTCCCCTTTCACTCCTGGGCCGCGCCCGCCTACGCCAGCGCCCCTGCCCCGACCGCGATGCTCCACGCCGGCGTGCTGAAAAAATTCGGCCTCTACGGTTTGCTCCGCGTCGCCGTGCCGCTCGTGCCGGAAGGCATGCAGGCATGGCTCACGCCGCTGCTTGTGCTGTTATTAGGAAATATCCTGTGGGTCGGTTTGGTGACGATTTCTCAGAAGCGCCTCGACACCCTGCTCGGAAATTCCTCGGTGATGCACATGGGCTATATCTTCCTGGCCATCGCCGCGCTGATCGCTGTGCCCGGCAACACCCTCGCTCTCCCCGCCGCCGTTGTCCTGATGTTCGCACACGGCGTTTCCATCGCGCTGCTCTTCGGCCTCGCGGATCGCATCGAGCGCAGCACCGGCTCGCTGGATCTCTCCGACATGGGCGGCCTCGCAAAATCCGCGCCCGGCATGGCGTTCTTGTTCGGCATCGCCGCGATGGCATCCATCGGCCTGCCAGGCCTCGCGAACTTCTCCGGCGAAGTGCTCGTTTTCCTCTCCGCGTTCCAAAACTACGTGCCCGCCAATGGCCTCGGCCCCGTCCAGATCGCCTGCATCCTCGCGATCTGGGGAGTGGTGATCTCCGCCGTCTATATGCTCCGCGCCTACCGCAATATCTTCCAAGGCCCCGCCGTGAAATCCACCGAGAAAGCCGCTGACCTCACCCTCACCGACCACATCCCCGCCGTCCTCCTCACCGTAGCCCTCCTCGCCGTCGGCTGCTTCCCCAACCTCCTCCTGAACCTTCTGAAGTGAAGCACGAAGCAGTAAGCACGAAATCCTAATTAAAGAACCGCTGCCTCTTCTCCCCATTTAGAATTTAAAATTTAAAATTTAGAATTTTCTCCCACATGCCCGCCTACTACCTGGAAGCCCTCACCGTCGCCCTCGGCCTCGTCATCCTTTTGGCCGAAGCCTTCGTCCCTTCGAAGCAAAAGGCTTGGGTTGGCTTCGCCGGAGCCATCGGCCTCGCTCTCATTCTGATCGCCACATTTTTTGCCTACGGCCCGGATGCGAAGCCCGCGTCGGCATGGGCGGGATGGCCGCTCTGGAATTTCTACCAGTTCGATTCCCTCGCCCGTTTCTACAAAATCTTCGCCCTGCTCGCCACGATCCTAGTGCTACTGATGGCCATCGATTACCGGAAAATTCTTTCCCGCTACACAGCGGAGCCCACCTCGGAGAACGGCACCGGCGAGTTCTACTGCCTACCCGTATTCGCCTGCGCCGGGATGATGTGGATGGCCTCCGCGAAGGATCTCGCGGGCGCCTTTGTCGCGCTGGAGCTGGTCACCATCACCTTCTACATCCTCGTCGCCTACATGCGCCGCAACGTCGGCTCGCTGGAGGCGGGCGCGAAATACCTCATCCTCGGCGCGCTCAGCACCGGGTTCCTCGTTTACGGCATCGCCTGGGTTTACGGCACCACGGGCACGATGCGCCTCGATCTGATGCCGACCGCAATCTCCCATCTCCCATCTCCCATCCCTCTTCTCTTCGGCATCGCCCTGGTGCTCGTCGCGCTCGGCTTCAAGGTCGGCGCGTTTCCGATGCAGATGTGGATCCCCGATGTCTATCAGGGTGCACCCACGCCCACGACCGCCTTCCTCTCCGTCGGTTCGAAGGCGGCGGGCTTCATCCTGTTGATCCGTTTCCTCACGCCCTTTCTCGCTGAAGCCTCCCCCGTCCGCGGCCAGGTGCTGACCATCCTGCTCATCCTCGCAGGCGCGACCCTACTTTACGGAAACCTCGCCGCCATCCCGCAAACAAACCTCAAGCGCCTGCTCGCCTACTCTTCCATCGCGCACGCCGGATTCCTGATCCTCGCGCTCGCCGCATGGGCTCCGGGCACGGATTCCTCCATCTCCTCGGTGGATGCCGTCTCCTTCTACCTCGCCACCTACCTATTGATGACGATGGGCGTGTTCTTCGTCCTCGCGCAGATCCGCATCCACCGCGATGGCGAGGCGATCACCGACTTCAACGGCCTCGGAAAAAGCAACCCGCTCCTCGCGCTGGCCATGACCATCCTCCTAGCCGCACTCGCGGGCGTGCCGCTCACCGCCGGTTTCATCGGGAAATTCTTCGTCTTCCAGCTCGCCGCCGGAGCCCACCTCTGGGCGGGACTGACCATCGCCGTCATCGCCGCCGCCGCAGGTTTCTATTACTACTTCAAGACGATCCGCTCCATGTGGTGGATCGATGCCAGCGACTACTCCGCCATCCCCCTGCCCACGATCTCAAAAATCACCATCGCCTCCCTCACCGTCCTCACACTGGTGTTCGGCGTCTACCCCGCTCCCATCCTCGCGCTGCTGAAATAGTCCTAAATCCCACAGTTGAAAAACGATCGAGGCGTTGTCTGGATTATCTTTAACCACGGATCCGACTTCGCATAACTCTTAGATTATCCGTGTGTATCTGTGTCCATCCGTGGTTTTATTTCTGTCTCTAGGCTTACTGAAATCATGATTGGTGCGGCTATGAATGTGCTCCATTTCAAAGATGCCAGACTTGAGGCGGGAAAAAGAATCCTCGTAGCTTTTCGGAAAGTCCGGTTGCCGGAGAAATTCAACGCTGCCCGAGTTGCGCGGCGGTCTCTTGGGTCGCGGCATTGAAAAACCTGACGGTGGTATCCGTGACCCTGACCGTGCCGAGGAAGCGGCCTTCCGTCACCATTGCATCGACTAGACCTTGCGCCGCCTTCGAGAACGCGTCCGCGGCAGTCGCGTCCTCGAGTGTTACTTCCCACACTAGGCCGCTTGACATCTCGCCGTCCGCAAAAAGAGCGTAGCCATCCTTCACCCAGGAGCGGGAAACCTCCTCAGCCATACCCAGGTCTTCGGTCAACGCAAGCCACAGGCGCAGACCCAGATATCCCGCGCTTTCCCTGAGAAACACCTCGTCGGAAATTTCCGGCAAGGCCACCTCGCCTCCGCGCCCCATCTCGCCCGGCAGGACGATCTCCAAAGTATTCTGCGGCGGCTTCCTCATGCGGTCGGCGAAATCCTCCGAGCCTCTCACAAAGAGCGTGTCGGCCAACCCTTTCCCCTCCACCGCCGGGAAAAGGCTGACGCCTTGAACGAAGTCGGAAAGCGTGAGCAACAGGCGGGCGGCGGCGCTGTTGTCGTTCATAGGCATGAAGCCGATGCCCCTAGCGCTTGCCGCATAAAACCTCGCCTCCGCGCCCGAGGCCGCACCCGCGTGCAAGGCTTCCCGTGCCCGCGCCGCGTCGTCGCCCGGATACGCGGAGGGCGGCGGAAAATGCTGATTCAGAAGGATCCTCACCAGCAACCGCACCATCGCCGCCTGGTCGGGGATGTTCTTGAGATCGAACCGATCCGTCACCCACGCCTCACCGGTCACCTCATCGAACCATCCCAGCGCACCTACGGATTTCACGGCGACCATCTGCGCCAGCAACATTTCTTCCGCACGCAGCCAGCCGATCCAACGGTAAGCTTCCTGCCTGTCGTCCACACCCTGCGGGCCGAAACGGCTCTCCATCGCCGCCTCGATGCGGTATCCGAGTTCTTCCCCCGCGATGCGATGGAATACCGGGCTGTAGAGAAAGGTGAGTCCAAAATCCCGCTCGATCTTCGCGATCAATTCCGGTGGCACGGCCACCTCGCCCCCGCCCTGCGCAAGCGACCGCAGGGATGCGTTCTCGCGCTCCAGCATCGCGACCTGTTCCTCCGCGATCTCAAGCTGCCGTGAAATACCCGCCGCGTCCGCACCACCTCCCCGCGAGCCCTGCATCCAGCCCGCCGCGCCGAGCGCGGTGCCCACTAATACGGGGAGTAATATCTTACCCGAAATCATCGCAGAAAAAATCAGCGCCCCGGGGGGGCATCGAAAGGATCGGCATCCAGTGCCGTTGGTTTGCCGTAAACCTCCTCGGCGGTCTTACCGGGTGTGAGCGTGATGGAAATCGGCGCGCTGCGGTTACCAAGTGCGTCATAGGTGTAAATGAAACGCCTCACTGGCATCTCCTCACCGGTGTTCGGATCAATGCGTTTCACCCGCGAATCGAACATCTGCTCCTCGACAAGCTGTCCATCCGACTTCCGGTAGCCGTATCGCGATTTGAACATCTCATTTTTCTTTCCGTCGTAAATCTTGCAGTTCATCGGATTTCCCTGCGCGTCCATCCGGTAGATCGTAACCAGAAACAAGGCACCTCCTGAAGAGTAGGTTTTCTTGGTAAGGGTTCGGGCGTCGGGGCTGCGGGTGAAGATCGTCCTCGAACCATCCTCATGCCTGGTCACCCGCACGTTCGGGCCGTCAACCGCCTCGAAGTCAGATTTTTCGCTGTAAGCAGATGTAGCCAAAACCAATGACATCATCGCACATAAAATTTTCATACAGGCATTAGCTCATAACGAGAATCACCCCACAAGACGCAATTCACATGGGAAACATCCCGGCCATCCAGCTAGGGAGAAAGTCGAACGTGCGAATCTTTTGAGTCCCGGCAGGGACGGCCCGAGAGGAGCAGGGGGTGTTGATAGCGATGAATTTCAAATCCCTGTCGCTGCGGTTGAAGGTGGCGTGGACAGCGCTTGCCGGGATGAAGAAGGAGGAACCCGGACCGAGGGTTTGCTTCTCGGTCTCTCAGATCCCCGAGCGTGGCCATGAATTCCAGCGGGCGCGTGTTCAAATCAACCACCGCATCGGCAAGGTGATCTTCAGGAAATTCCTACGTATCATGTTCGGGAGCTAACCGTTGCGGGCGGCGAGGAAAGTCAAATGATCCACGCCACAGATGACGGAGTCGTGCCATCGCACGGATGAAAGTTGACACGTCGCCGCTCTCCGCGCATCGCTTGGCGCGAGCGCGTTGAAGAACCTCCTCCGTCACCTGTTCCTGATCCTTGGCTGCCTTCATTTGATCGGCGGCCCCTACGCGATTCTACAGGTTTACGCATGGACGAATATGCTGGTCAGCTACTCGCAGGAAAGCACCCTCACGCAGGCCGTCAGCGACACCTTCTCCGGCGAGAAGCCCTGCCACCTTTGCGAGAAGATCGCCGAGGTGAAATCCAAGGAACCGGGTGAGGAAAAGCCGGAAGCCCCTTTCCCGCCTTCCGCTTCGAAGCTGTTCAACGACCTTTTCCCGCCGTCCATCGCCTCGCTGGCAGATCCGTTTTCCAACCCTTTCCCCCAGCCCGTTTTCCTGACAGGAGCGGAGCTGCTTTCGCTGCCGGCATCCGGCCCGCCCGTTCCGCCGCCAAGGTGTTGAGCCGGCTTGACCTAAAGTAGCTGCGGCGTCTCGCCGCAGGCCGTGCCAGCCCCGTCCCGGGGCTATGGCTTTAATACCGAATAACCCGGACGCATCGCGTCCCCATTCCAACATATCATCATGAAAATTTACCAACTACTATTTATCATTACCACCACCGCCGCCATTGCGGCACCCGAAACACTTGACCGAACCATCGTCAAATCCGACCCCGAACCCACACTCACCCAGCCGACCCTCGAACAGGACAAGCTGGAGCTGGCGAAAATCCCCGGAGGCACCGAAACCGTCGATTCCGTACGCTACCTGACAGGCCGCGCCTCGACCTTTGCGGAAACCTTTTTCCTCTCGCCGGGGGTCGTCGCGCAACCGCGGTTCGGCTCCGACGAGGCACGGATCTCGATCCGAGGCTCCGGCCTGCAGCGCACCTTCCACGGGCGCGGCATCCGCCTCATGCAGGACGGCATCCCGCTGAACCTCGCGGACGGCGGCTTCGACATGCAATCGGTCGATCCCCTCGCCGCGTCCCACATCAACATCTGGCGCGGAGGAAACGCCCTATCGAACGGCTCGACCACGCTCGGCGGCGCGATCGATTACCTCTCGCACACCGGCCACTCGGCTCCGGGTTACTCGGCGCGGGCTGAGGCGGGTTCCTACGGATACTTCCGCGCACGCTTCGCGGGCGGCATCACGGAGGGTTCCTCGGATCTGTATTTCTCGCTCTCGCACGCCTCGCAGAAGGGCTTCCGCGACCATGCAGAGCAATCCGCGCAGCGCTTCTTCGCGAACTACGGGATCCGGCTCCGCGATGACCTCGAAACCCGTTTTTTCCTCACCGCGATCCACACCGATTCCGACCTCCCCGGCTCGCTCACGAAAGCGGAAATGGAAGCGAATCCGAGGCAGGCCGATGGATCGATTTTCGGAGCACTCCGTTTCGACAACCGCCGCGATTACGAGCTGTTCCGCTTCGCGAACAAGACCACCCTGCGCGACGGCAACAATACCTGGGACTTCACGGCGGGCTACACCTACAAGGATCTCGACCACCCGATCACACCCTTCGCCGGCGTGATCGACCAGTTGTCCAACGACCTCGCCTTCGGCACCGTTTTCACGAACACCGATGAACTCGGCGGACGCGAAAACCGTTTCCGCAGCGGCCTTTCGTTCACCTACGGAAACACGACGAACTCGGTCTTCATGAATAACTCCGGCGCACGCGGCGCGCTCCGCAACCGCGATGACCAGACGGCCACAAACCTGGAGGGTTTCATCGAGAACAGGCATCACCTGACCGATGAACTCTCCTTCACCGCCGCCCTCGCCGCCGCGTATTCCACCCGGGAAAACGACCGCGAGTTCTCGAATCCCGTGGCCGCCCCGCCCTTCTACACGCCGCCCGTTCCCGGTGCGCTAGTCACGTATGACGACTCCTACGCGAACATCGCCCCGAGCCTCGGACTGCTCCATGAAAAGGACGGCATCCAGTGGTTCGCAGGGATCTCCCGCAGCTTCGAGCCGCCTTCGTTTTCGGAAACCGTCACCGCGAACATCGCCCGCGATGCACAGACCGCGAACACGATCGAGGCCGGCACCCGCGGCACCCGCTCCTTCGCAAAGTGGGACGCCACGCTCTATTACTCGCAGGTGAAGGACGAGCTGCTCACCATCACCGATCCGGGCACCCTCGTTTCCACCACGAAAAACGCCGACGACACGATCCACTACGGCATCGAGCTCGGCGCGGAGCTGGATCTGTTAGGAAATGCATGGACAGACCAAGCCGCGCAGGATCGCCTCGTTTTCCGCACCGCCTACACCTACGGCAGTTTCAAATTCGACGGCGATCCCACCTACGGCGACAACCGCATCGCCGGCCTCCCGCCCCATCTCGTGCGCGGCGAACTCCTTTGGGAAAACTCCGATGGCTACTACGTCGGACCGACCTTCGAGTGGGTGCCGGTGAAATCCTTCATCGACCACCGCAACACCTTCGCCGCCGATCCCTATGCGCTGCTCGGATTCAAGTTTGGACGCCGCGTTTCCGAAGGCATCTCCTGGTTCGTGGAGGCGAAAAACCTCACCGACGAAGTCCACGCCGCCACCCACGGCGTAATCGACAACGCGGGCGGCACCGACCAACGCCAGTTCCTCCCCGGCGACGGCAGATCCGTCTTCGCGGGGCTTGAGTGGACATTCTGATCATCCAAACGTGGGGGCGATCTTCGGTCGCCCCCACTTTATTTTCTCCCACCCCATGAAAAAAATCATCCGCAAGCTCCACCGCTACCTCGGCCTCATTTTCTCCGTCAGCATCCTGATGTCCTCCGGCAGCGGGGTCATCCACGTGCTGATGACGCGCACCCAGGAGCCGCCGCCATCGGCGAAACCGTCCGGGGCGTTCCTCGATACCGCCGCGATTTCCTTCACACCTGCGGAGGCGTTTCCCACCAAGAAACCCGCCGCCATCAACATCCGCAACATCGGCGGCAAGCCCCACTACCAGGCGTTCATCCCCGGCCAAAGATCGCTCACCTACATCGACGCGACCACGGGAAAAGAAAACCCCGAAGCCGATGCGAACTACGCCCGCGAAATCGCCGCAGGCTTCCTCGGCAGCGACAAGGTCAGGCGCACCGATTACCTCACCGCCTTCAACAGCGAATACATCGGCATCTTCCGCATGCTTCCCGTTTACCGCTACGACCTCGACGATGGCAAAGGCACGCGTGTCTATATCTCCACCGTCACCGGCTCCGTCACCCGCCACACGGATGATGAAAAGCAGTTCGAAGCCAGCGTTTTCACCAACTTCCACAAGCTCGGCTTCATCCCCAACAAGAACCTCCGCGACTGGACGCTCATCCTGCTCACCGCCGCCGCGTTCGCGATCTCGATCCTCGGCATCGTGCTCTTCTTCCTCACGCGTCCGAAAAAACGAACGGCTTGACCGGGACCGCGGGTTTGAAACCCGCATGCCTATGAACAAGCGAAAGGATCAGCCTCGAAGGGCAGTTTCTTTCTCCCATCAGGCGCTTGCGAGTCACAGACTCGCATTCCCAGCCCTTGAAATTACCGCAATGCCCAGCAGAGATGCAGGACGGGGAATCACCCCGACCATCTGTCTGGGACCGCGGGTTTGATGTCGACTAAAAAGCCTCGCTTTTTTAACATCCTCATCGATGGCGATCTGCTAGCTGGTTTTTTCTTCCTTGAGGGCTTCAAGTGCCACACGGGCTTTGAATTCGGCGGTTAGATGTCGTCTTTTTCGTATGATGTTCGTGGTCGATTTTCGGGGTTGATACCCCCCGACGGCCAGGCCGTTGCGTCAATAACGAGCTGGCTCCGATTGGCGGGGCCACTTCAGATTTTGGCATGGCGGATGCAATCTGCCGCAACAGTCCACATCCGCCCTTGTCCGATGGGATTGTGGAATGCAAGGTGCGCGTGTTCATGCGCGCGACGGCTTTCCGATGGGTGATGCGCGGCGAGCCCTTTTTACCAAATGGGCACGCTGCGGCAGAGGATTTCCCTGAGATCCTCCGCCACCTCGTGCGCCAGCGGGGCATTCCGGAGGGCGAGGCGCTGGAGGCCTTCCTGCACCCGAAGCTCAAGAATCTAAGCGACCCTTTCCTGATGCCCGACATGCGCGCCGCCGTCACGCGCATCCTTCAGGCGGCGGATCGGAAGGAGAGCGTCTGCATCTTCGGCGACTACGATGTGGACGGGATTTCCTCGATCACGCTGATGACGAAAATCCTCCGCGCCTACGGGCTGAAGCCTCGGGCGTTCGTGCCGCGCCGGGGCACCGAGGGCTACGGGCTGAGCTTCGCAGCCATCCAGCGCTGCCTCGCGGAGGGCGAAAAGCCCGACCTACTGATCTCGGTGGATTGCGGGACGGTTTCCACTGACGAGGTCGCTCACCTGCGGGAAAGGGGGATTGATGTGATCATCGCGGATCATCACGAGCCGAACCCAGGGAGCCGACCGGATTGCGTGGCGATCGTCAACCCGAAGTGCGGCGAGGATTTCACCTATCTCTGTGCGGCGGGAGTGGTGTGGAAAATCGGCCACGCGCTGATGAAGGAACGGCCCGTCGACCTCGATCTCAAGGCGCTGCTCGATCTCGTGGCGGTGGCCACCATTTCCGACATCGTGCCGCTGGTGGGGGAAAATCGCCTACTGGTTCGTCACGGGCTTAAAGCGCTGCCCGGCACGCTGAACCCGGGGCTGCGCGCGTTGCAGGAGATCACGGGCTTGAACGCAAACCCGACGGCGGGCGATGTTGGCTTCCGCATCGGGCCGCGGATCAACGCCGCCGGGCGCATGGATTTCCCTGAGGACGCACTGGCCACGCTCAACACCGATTGCCGCGCCACCGCCTTTGGGCTGGCGCAGAAACTCGACACCTACAACCGCAGGCGACAGGACGTGGAGACGCGAATCCGTAAGGAGGCGGCGGCCGAGCTTTCCGCAGACATCGGTAGGGAAAACGATCCGGTGATCGTGCTCGGCTCACGAGATTGGCACCATGGCGTGGTCGGCATCGTCGCCTCGCGGCTGATGCGGCAATATCACAAACCCACCTTCGTGATCGCGATCGATGAAAACGGCATCGGCAAGGGCTCGGGTCGCTCCATCCCCGGGATATCTCTCGTCGAGGCAATCCGCGCCTGCTCCGGCGATCTCATCGCAGGCGGCGGTCACGCGATGGCAGCAGGCCTCTCGATCCGGGAGGAGAACATGGCGGATTTCCGGAAACACTTCGCGGAATATGTTTTGGAAAACAGCAGCGAGGAGGAACGGGTGCCGAGGCTGACTTATGATGCGGAGATCACCTTCGCGCAGCTTTCCCTGGATTTCCTGGCGAGCTACGAGCTGCTCCAGCCTTTCGGAAACGGCAACCCACAGCCGGTGTTCGTCGCGCGCGGGGTTGAACTTAGCAGCCCGCCTTTCCACATGAAAAACAAGCACCTGCGCCTCACTCTCCGCCAGGGCTACCACGAGCAGGACGCCGTCTTTTTCGGCGGTGGCGAGCATGAGCTACCCAAACCGCCGTGGGACATCGCGTTCACCATCGACCGCAATACTTTTAAGGGCAAAACCACCCTCCAGATCATCATGCAGAACATCCGGGGGGAGGAATCCTGATGGCAAGTCCACAATCGACAACCCGCCACCGGGGCTTTTGAATTGCAGCCATGCAATCAATGACCGGCTTCGGCCGTGGAACCCATAACACCGGAGGATGGACGGCGAGCGTTGAGGCGGCCTCGGTCAACCGGAAACAAGTGGAGATCGTCGCGAACCTGCCGCGCCAGATCCAAGGCCTGGAAGGCCGCGTGAGGCAGGCGACCCTTCCCCACATCTCGCGCGGGCGGGTGCAGCTCTCGATCAAACTCGAACGGCTCGAAGGCGACATTTCCGACCAGATCCGCATCAACCCCGCACTGGCACGATCTTTCGAGTCGGCGTTTTCCGATCTCTCGATGATCATCGGGCGGCAACTTTTACCAACACCGGCGGATTTCCTAAGGCAACCGGGTGTCATGGAAATCGGCGAGGCGGAGAGCGTCGATCCCGACGAGGCGTGGGAAGTGATTTCTCCCGCGCTCGAGCAGGCGCTCGCGAACCTGAACGCGATGCGTTCGGCGGAGGGCGGGCATCTCAAGGAGGATTTCCTCGCCCGTCTCGGCCAGCTCATGGCCTTCACCCAGATCATCGCGGATCACGCTCCGTCGCGCCCCGCCAAACAACGTGAGCTTCTGATGAAACGCCTCTCCGACCTCGGCATCCCGCTGGAGCTCGACGACGAGCGCCTCGTCCGCGAGATCGCGCTCTTCGCCGATCGTTGCGACATCTCCGAGGAAATCACCCGCCTGCATTCCCATTTCGCAAAATTCCACGGCTACATCGACGCCCCCGAAGCGGCCGGCCGCTCGCTCGATTTCCTCTGCCAGGAACTTTTCCGCGAATTCAACACGATCGGCTCCAAGGCCAACGACGCACTCGTCGCACAAACCGTGGTGGAGGCGAAGACGGAGTTGGAAAAGCTTAGGGAGCAGATTCAGAACATTGAATAAATGCTGACACGCTGAAAACTGAAACGCTGAAAATGGAAGAATCATGAGACTGAGCGAGGAGTTGAGACAACGCGCAAAAGGATTCGCATCGGCGGCGGTGCGCATCTTCGTCGATTTGCCGAAGCAGCGGTTGGAGGTGGCGGTATTGGGAAAACAAATGTTGAGAGCTGGAACATCGGTGGCATCCCACGCGAGGGAGGCTTCTCGCGCGCGATCCGTAGCGGAGTTCTGTTCGAAGTTGGATGTCCTTTTGCAGGAAGCCGATGAGACGAAGCTATGGCTGGAGCTTTTGATCGAGGACTGCGGCATCACCGACCCACGCCTTCCGCTCGCGCATCGCGAGGCCGACGAACTGTTGGCGATCTTCACCACCATGGTTTCAAAAACACGCAACAAACCCTGATCTTCACAAAACATCCTTTCAGCTTTTCAGCTTTTCAGCTTTTCCCCATATGTCCTTGCTCAACGACAGCCCCGACTCCGACCTCCCCCGCGAGAAGATCTACAAGTATGGCGCGGCTTCGTTGAGCAACGCCGAACTGATGGCGATTTTCCTCACCTCCGGTTTGGTCGGGCGCAACGTGATCCAGGTGGCGGGCGATCTTTTGGAAAAATACGGCGGCTTGCAGGAACTGGGACGGTTACCGGTTTCCGAATACATGAACAACAAGGGCATCGGGCTGGCGAAGGCTTGCAAGCTCGCCGCCGCGTTCGAGCTGGGTAGCCGGCTTTCGCGCGAGCAGATCCGCAGTGTGCCACTCGATACCCCGGAGCGGATCTATGAACACTTCGGCCATCAACTCGGAAACCTACCGAACGAGAACGCGCTCGTGGTGACGGTGAACTCGCGCCTCGAACATACCAGCACCACCACGATCTCGGTAGGCACCGTGAACGAAACCTCGGCCCATCCCCGCGAGATCATGCGGCCCGTGGTCACCCGCAACGCCTACGGTTTCATCCTCATCCACAACCACCCCTCCGGCGACCCCACACCCAGCACCGCCGACGACAGAATGACCGCGAAACTCATTCAGGCCGCAGAGCTCATGCAGATCAAGATCCTCGACCACATCATCATCGGCCGCCCCTCGCCGGGCAGGAGCGCTTTCTTTTCCTACCGCGCCGCAGGTGTGATACCGTAGCCGCAAACCGATCCCGCCATGTTCCGCTTTCACCTCGTGCGCAACCTCCGCACCGCCTTCTGGCTGCTGCTGTTTGCGCTCATCCCGCTCGCAGCAGGTGCACTGTATTGGGCGAACAAGACCGGCCTGCCCGAGGAGTGGCGTGAGGCCATCGAAAACGAGATTTCAAGGCGCGGGGTACACGTCGAGATCGCATCCCTCACCTATGTTCCGCTGCGGGGCTTCGTCGCGGAAAACGTGCGGATCTACACGGAGCCGGAACGTATCCATGAAATCTCACGCTTCGAGCGCGTTCAGCTCGTCCTCGACAACGCTCTTCTCGCGCGCGGAGAATTCCGCTTGCGGAAAGCCGAGCTCCGCAACGCGCGCCTCTCGCTGCCCGTCGATCCGGAGAATCCCTCCGGTCGGTCGCTGGATTTCACCGGGCTTTACGGCACCATCATTCTAGGCGCGGAGCGCACCATCCAGATCCGCGACGCGCGCGGCGAGGTCGGCGGTATCAAGCTCGCACTCACCGCGAACCTGTTCGACAGGGTCGTCACGGAACAGAAGGAAGAGGACGAAAAAAACGAGGGGCAGCGCCGGGAAATGATCGCCCGGATCATCGAGGAGATGGAGCACTGGGATTTCGGAACAGGGACCTCTCCGACCGTACAGGTGGATCTGGGCGGCAACCTATCTGACAGAAAATCCCTCCGCGCGGACTTCCGGATCAGCGCACCTTCGGTCGAGAAAAAACAGTATCACCTTACCGACGTGAGCGCCGAAGGCTCGCTCAACGGATACCTGTTGGAAATCTCCTCCTTTTCCGCAAAGGACGCGCGCGGAACCGTGTCCGGCCACGCGGATTACCAGCTTTACAACCGCACGGGGCGCTTCGACATCGAGTCCTCCATCGACATCCCGCGACTCCTGAAATCATGGCTCAACACCCCCCTGAAGGGCGAGCTGCTCATCGGCGGCGGCCAGCGCATCCAGGCCGCCGGTGACGTGGATCTGAGCGAGCCTGAGCATCCGAAGGTGAATCTAACAGGGCATGCGGGATTCGAATCGGTGATGTTCCGGGGCGTGAGCTTCGACACTCTGGAAACATGGTTTTCCTGGCAGGACGGCAGGCTTTTTCTTCGCGACATCAAGCTGGTGCGACCCGACGGGATGGCGGAAGGGAAACTCCTAATGGAAGGGAGTAAAGTGCGCATCGCCCTGCATACCACCCTTCCAGTTCCGCTCTACGAACCGTTTTTCATCGGACAACCGCTTGAGCATGTCATCGCCGATTTCACCGAAAACGAGAACCCGTTCACCGAAATTTTCATCGAGGGTACGTTCGACATTCGGGATCGCTTTGATTGGGCATACACCGGTCACGGCACACTGAAAAACCTCTCCTATCGCGGCGTGCCCGTCGTCTCCGGCGCGGCGCATTTCTCCGTGAACCACGACGAACTCGATTTCACCGATGGCTCCGTGACCTTCGACTACAAAGACTACGCCCTGCGCCGCGCGTTCAGCGGCCCGAAGCGGGGATCGGCCACAGTGGGGAGAATCCGCTATGATGCGGCCACAAAAACAGTCAATGTAGAGGATGTGAAAGGCGACATTTGGGCGGCACCGATGGTGCGTTTTTTCGCGCCGAAAATCGCAGACGACCTGGAACAATACCGCTTCCACACGCCGCCCACGCTTAGCGGATCGGGCGTCATCGATGTTACGCCGCAGGGCCGCACCGATCTCACCGTGAAATTCAGCACCCCCGGCAAGGCGGATTACAAATTCCTCGGAAAGATCGTCACCCTGCTGGAACCCGAGGCCACCGTAAACATGCGCGGCGCGGAGGTACGCATCTCGGGACTCTCGGCGGGCGCCTTCGATGGCACGGTCACCGGCGACCTACTCCACTCCGGAAAATCAAAGCTTTCCGGCGAGCTGATCTGGTCAAAACTCGCGATGCCCGGCCTCTCCTCCACCTACGGTTTCAAAATGAATGGCGGCGGCTTGCTCACCGGTCGCATCGATTTCTCAATCACCGGCGGAGACGTAAAAACGATGGATGGCAAAGGCCTTATCGCCCTGGAGGACGCGGAACTTTTCTCCGTCCCCATCTTCGGGCCTCTTTCGGGTGTCGTTTCGACCGTCCTCGACGACAAACGCGCCGGCTTCGAGCGTGCGAGCCATGCCTTCTGCACCTTCAACATCCGCGAAGGAATCCTTATCACCCGCGATTTCCAGAGCGCGACACCCTCCGTCATCTTCACCGGCGATGGCGATGTGGATCTTGCGGCGAGAACCATCGATTTCACCACACGCCTCAACGCCCGCGGCCTGCTCAGCCTCATCACCCTCCCGCTGCGCCCATTCTACGGCCTGTTCCAATTCCGGGGCACCGGCCCCATCGACAAGACGGTGTGGGAAAACGTCCATTTCACCTCCCCGCCCGCTGAGCAGAACGATATCCTGCTGGCACCGCCACCGAAGGCCCGCATCGTCGATGAGTGAGCCTCAGCGGAGATAACCGTTCGTGGCCTTCTCGCGGCCGATCGTCGTTTCCCCGCCATGCCCGGAAAACACGCGGGTATCATCCGGAAGGGAAAGCAGTTCTCTCTCAATCCCGGCGAGCAACAGCTCGAAACTCCCGCCCGGCAGATCGCAGCGCCCCACGGAACCCGCGAACAGCGCGTCTCCCGCGAAAACCACGCCCGCCTCTGGAATATAAAACGTGATGCTGTCCGCCGAATGCCCCGGCACATGGGCGACCTTTGCCTTCGTGCCAAACATTTCCCTTTCCCCCTCCGCAACCAGCTCATCCACTTTGTATGGCTCGACCGCAGGCAAGCCCCATCCCGATCCGAACGCTTCCAGCGTCAACTCCTTTGAATAATCCGCCCACGCGAAAACCTTCACCCCCATCGCCCGCAGCGCCGCCACATCCTCGACATGATCGTAGTGCTGATGGGTGAGATACAACGCGTCCACCCGCACTCCCCTACCCTCCACCCATTCCGCGATCCCGGCGGGCGCATCCACCAGAAAATTCCCCTCCGGCGTTTCCACTAGGTAACCGTTCGTCTGCACCAATCCGCCCGTGAATTTCGTAATCCGCATACGCCCCAAGTAAGGTGACTTCAGAGGATTGGAAACGAAAAAGCGCTTACTGAAAGTGGAGCTTCATGCTGCAGATCCAACATATGCGCGCTAGATGCACTCGGAATTAACCCTATTAACTTCCTGGATTTTGTGTTCCGTTGGCCTGCGGCGAATGCACTGGATCAATGGCAATAGTGTCGCTGCCACCACGTCTCAGCGGCACCGGCGAAGGAACAAGATAGTGCCCAAAACACCCAGCAGCGCGGCGACGTTAGGCGCGGGGATGAGGGTCATGGTGACGAACTAGTCATGATCAAGGGTTCGTGGTGGCTGGTCATGCATCGAGACACCATTACTAGTCCCTAGGGTGGGACATTTATGGGGTCATGTTCGAAAAAAATAATTTTTATCAGTGGAATCGAATGATCCCGCGTCGCAGCCGTCTATCCCCCCATGAAGACGAGCCTCTCCCCTGCCCTGCTGCTATCATTTATCCTCTCCACAGTTGCCTCCGCGCAGACCTGCCGGGAGGTGGTGCGTGACGCTTCGGGGCGCGTTGTTCAGACCATAGATCGCCAAAAGCAGGCGGGCGGCACCGAGCGCGCCGTGATCCGCGATGCCTCGGGGCGGGTCATCGGCAGCGCGACGACCCGAACCACTGCGGGCGGCGGCGGGCAGACCACTTTCCGGGATGCGAACGGAAGGGCAGCGGGAACGGCCACGACGCATGGCAGCTCATCCAGCGCGTCCCGCACCACCTATCGGGATGCCAAGGGACGGCAGACTGGCAGCGCCACCACCCATACATTTTCGGGTAGCGGCAGCCGTACCCAGTTTCGTGATTCGTCAGGTCGCCTTACCGGCACGGAAAGTTCGCAAGGCAACAGCAACACCACCACGCGGCGTGATGCTAACGGGCGATACATCGGAAAAAGCACGGGCAGCGGAGCCTGCGCGACTGGGACGCGCGTGCCGGCTCCGCCTACGGGAGCGAAGAAGTAGCCATGCCTTGTGGAAATGTCACTGTGCTCCTAGAAACTCGGTCGTTTTTTAACTGCGGGATTTAGGATGAATTCCCCCAAGGAGTCGTCCTCCGAAATGCAGACGCAACGTCCTGTAAACACATGATGGACGGCACGGGCGAGCTACATCACATTCAAATTCGAAGCGCTACATAACCTCCCGTTTCATCCGCTGGAAATCTCCTGATTATTCGGGCGCATTCAGTCAGAAAACCAAAATCCATTCTCTGAGCAAATACTTAAAAAATCCCAAGAGATCTGAGTACCTATCCCGGACCAATCCGTCCGCCCGGACCCGCGGTCACAGAGGATTTGCCCTCGTGGTGACGCTCAGCCTCATGATTCTACTCACGATCATCGCCGTGGGCTTGTTGTCATTGTCCAGCGTCTCGCTGCGGGCGTCCACCCAAGGTCAGGCGATGGCGGTGGCGCAGACGAACGCCCGCTTGGCCCTCATGTTGGCCATCGGCGACCTACAGAAATCTCTCGGGCCCGATCAGCGGATCACCGCAGCGGCGGAAATCCTGCCTGCGGCCAGTCCTGCTGCCCCAGGCCGCATCCACTGGACCGGCGTCTGGGACACCAGCACATTCAACCCCGCCACCCCAAGCACCAAGGCGTTCGTGCGCTGGCTGGTTTCGGATAGCCCCTCCGCCATCGCCGACGCTAAGGCTGACGCCACCACGACGGATGTGCAGCTTTTTACGGGGAAGGATGCCGCGACCTCAGTGAAAGTCCCCTTAGTAACGGTCGATTCCGGCTCCTACGCCTACTGGGTCGAAGACCTCGGTCTGAAAGCCGATCTGGGTTGGAGCGAGGGGGAATTCGCGAACAACGAACGGAAACAATCCGCGCGACTCAGTGCGGCGCCCGGCCCGGATCATGGCAGCTTCGGGGGACCATTTTCAGGAAAAACCAACTATCCCGTCATCAAAGCGGCTGGGAATCCATGGCTCGACAACCTCGACAAGGCGCTCAGTGCGGCGGATATGCCGCTTGTGATGGGCGACATCGCCAGCCAGAGCATCTGGCTCCGCGATGGTCGCCACGACATGATCCTCGGCAGCCGTGGAGTCCTGGCCGATTCGAAAAAAGGCGGGCTCCGCCGCGACCTCAGCCTCGCGTTTGAAATGGATGGCACGGCGGAAGCCGAGGCCGCGACCCAATTCAACCAGCAAGCAGGCGAGTTCGTGGGAAATGGCGACACGCTCAGCGCCCCGCAGAAGCCCGCCGGGCTGCCGGTGAACGAGCGTTTCCTCTGGCGCGACTATCTGGGTATGCCCTCCGGCACAGGCACGCCGTTCGCGGGCAGCATCCCGTTTGGAAAAAGTATTCTACGCGGGCCGAACTGGTGGGCGCTGCGTGACTACGCGAATCTCTACAAGCGACTCTCCGGCAGCGGCGGCGACTACACGATGCCGGCCCGCGCCTATTTTCCCAATCGAAGCAGCGAGGGGAGTCCCATCAGTGATTACTATAGCCCGAATGGCGCGGAAATCTGGGATCTGGAAACCAGTTTCAGCGGTAGATACCTTTACCGGCCTGCGAGGGCCAACTACGCCCCCGTCAATCTCGGGACATCGATTCTGGTCAGCATGCTGGCAAAGAATGTGACCGGTGCCTCTCCCAATCAAACGGCCGAACTCGCCGTCGGTCTGGATCCGTTGTTTTACTTTTGGAATCCCTACAACCGGAAAATCAGATGCGAAAACCTCGCAGTGACTCTCGGTGCGGGTTTTCCGGGCAGGGTTAAGCTCGATGTCACAACGACCGGAAACGTCACAACATCCTACGATCAGCCCTTGGCAGTGCTGCTGAGAAACAACGTGACCTCGCTAAGCGGTGGTAAGCTCATCTTTCTGATCAAGGGACCGCTGTTCATCGAGCCGGGAGAGGTGGTGATCGCCTCGCCGATCGCCGCGCCGTCCGGCGGCGTGGGCTCCGGCGAGGCTGTTCTCGGCTATGCGACCGACAACAACAGCGGCATCATCATGACCAAGCTCAACGGCAGCAGTCCGTTTAATGTCCGGCTGGACGACCGGGTGGCGTTCACTTTTGTGCATAGCCGAAATGCCCAAGGAGGAGATGGGGGGAGGCACGAGATGGATACGAGCCTGCCCAAAGGAACAGCGATCACCCCCGCATCGCTCGCGGCCGACATCACCTTGTTAGGAGAGCAAACCCAGCATATCCTCATGGCCATTTGGCAAGCCAGAAACCAAGCCATTGGGGACGATTACCTGTCCCCTGAAGCCGACCCCTACACCACCATCAGGGTTCGCAACGAGACGGTGAGCGCGTTGGTCAACACGAAGGTGATCTACGGCGCCCATAGCCTGCTGATCAAGCCTGCCAGCCCAGCAGCAGGGGGAGGAACCCGGAGACCCTCCGAAATGTTCGCCCGCTTCAATCCAGCCCCCTCGCTCATGAGAAGGGACTACTATAACCGTTGTATGCCCAACCAGATGTATCGCCATGTTACAGCCAGCAGCACTTTTGCGGTATTGAATGACAGTGGCATCGACTTTTCCGGAGCGGCGAGGAACACGTTCTGGGGATTGAGCTATCAGAGCAGCGG
>Ga0247833_1000098_pt1 | contig 143596 bp, 150 predicted proteins | sample LaCruzMarch2015__7_FD_187117 | JGI IMG/M metagenome (GOLD analysis project Ga0247833, IMG submission 187117) | Freshwater microbial communities from meromictic Lake La Cruz, Castile-La Mancha, Spain - LaCruzMarch2015_8m | ecosystem: Environmental > Aquatic > Freshwater > Lake | place: Spain...
TGGCACCAGAACAGCCCCAGCAGCCAGCCGCCCGGCGTGAGCAGTCGGCACGCGGTGGCGATGTAGTCCTCCCGCAGGCCGGGATCGATGGCGCAGAAGCAGGTGTGCTCCACGATCCCGCTGAGGCTGCCGGGAGTCAGGCCCGCCGCCTCCAGGGCCTGCCGGTCGAACAGGTCGGCCTGCAGCCACTGCAGGGTGTCCCGGTCCTCGCCATGGAGCCTGCGCGCCTCGCGCAAAGCCTCACCACTGAAATCCAGGCCGATGGCCCGGAAGCCGAGGTCTTCCAGCAGGGCAACCTCATGGCCGCGTCCGCACCCCGGCACCAGCACCCTGCCCGGTGACTGGGGCGCCAGCGGATGGTGGCGGAGGAACAGGGAAAGCGGAGGGGCCGGCTGGCCCAGCTCCCAGCCGTCAGCGCCTTCCTGGTAGCGCTGGTCCCAGTGGCTCGCATCGGCGCTGAGGGCCTGTTTGGAGGGGCTCATGCCTCCAGCTTGCCCTGTTCAAACGCGACATGTGTTGAGCCGCATGGAGGCATTGCCGTACCGCGGCTGGGCAAAGCGGTTGAGCACAATCGGGGGCATGGACCTGCATGCCGACCTAACCCAGCGGGCGCTACTCGATACCAACGCCCTGGCCTGGAGTGCGTCCCCGATGGCGGGGGTGGAGCGGCGGATGCTGGATCGCCGCGGCGGCGAGGTGGCCCGAGCCACCTCGATCGTGCGCTATGCCCCGGGGAGTCGCTTTGAGCGCCACGTCCATGGTGGCGGCGAGGAACTCCTGGTGCTGGAGGGCACCTTTTCCGATGAGCACGGCGATTACACCGCCGGCACCTACCTGCGCAATCCCGTGGGCTCCAGCCATACCCCGTTCAGCGAGGAGGGCTGCACGATCCTGGTGAAGCTGCAGCAGATGCACCCGGCCGATCAGCAGCGGCTGGTGGTCGACACCACCAACGCCGCCTGGGTGCCAGGACTGCAGGTGCTGCCGCTGCATGCCTGGGGCTCGGAGCACGTGGCCCTGGTGCGCTGGGCGCCCGGCACGGTGTTTCAGCCCCACGGCCACCCGGGTGGAGAGGAAATCTTTGTTCTCGATGGTGTGTTTCAGGACGAGCAGGGCAGCTATCCCGCCGGCAGCTGGTTGCGCAATCCTGCCGGCAGTGCACACCAGCCCTGGAGTGAGCCGGGCTGCACCATCTGGGTGAAGACTGGCCACCTGCCGGTGACGCTTGGCCCGGACGGCTCACAAGCCTGAACTCGCGCTCAGCAGGGCTTGGGCGATCACCTCACCCGCCGCTGCCAGGGTTGGACCGACGACATGACGCGCCAGCGGGGCTGGTACCCGGATGCGGCATCGGTGATGCCACTGGCTTTGGATTCATGCACCGCTCAGCACCGAGACAAGCAGTGACGCATTGATCAGAAGGATCAGGCCGGCGCCGGTCCAGCCCACAATCTGCAACCAGATCGGGGTCCACAGATCGCCCATCAGGTCCCTTTTCCCGCAGAACCACATCAGCGGGATCACGGCAAAGGGCAGTTGCATGCTGAGTACCACCTGGCTGAGAACCAGCAGGTCGGTTGTGGCCTTATCGCCGAAAAGAATCACTGTGACCATCGCCGGCAGCAGGGCCAGGCAACGGGTCAGCAGCCGCCGTTGCCACTCGCTCAGGCGCAGATCGAGGAAACCCTCCATCACCACTTGACCGGCCATGGTGCCAGTGAGCGTGGAGCTTTGGCCGGCGGCAAGAAGCCCCATGCCGAACAGCACCGAGGCAAGAGACGTGCCCAACATTGGGGTGAGCAGGCGGTAGGCCTGGGTGAGATCGGTGATCGGTTCGGCCTGCCTGCCGTGGAAACTGCCACCGGCCACCACGAGGATCGAGGCATTCACCAGGAAGGCAAAGCTCAGGGCGAGCATGGTGTCGAGGGTGGCGTAGCGGAGGGCCCGATGACGGGCGTCCTGCCGATCGCTCCATCGCCTGCTCTGCATCAGCGCCGTGTGCAGATAAAGGTTGTGGGGCATCACCGTGGCGCCGAGGATACCTGCGGCCAGATACAGCTGCTGACCATCTCTGAGGCTGATGGGATTGGGTATGAAACCGACCCACACGGCATCCCAGTTGGGTTGAACCAGGAGCAACTCAACCGCGAAGCAAGCACCCACCAGCGCCACCAGGGCGATCACGAAGGCTTCGAGGCGTCTTATGCCGTAACGCTCCAGCATCAGCAACAACAGCGTGTCACCGGCGGTGAGAGCAACCCCCCAGGCCAATGGCAGCCCGAAGAGCAACTTGAGGGCGATGGCGCTGCCGAGCATTTCGGCGAGATCACAGGCCACGATCGCCACCTCGGCCATCAGCCAAAGCGGTAGGCGCAGGCGTCGATCGAGCAGGCGGCTGCAGGCCTGAGCCAGGTCGAGACCGGTGGCGATCCCGAAGCGGCAGCAGAGAGACTGCATCAGCATCGCCATGAGGCTGGAGAGCCCCACCACCCAGAGCAGGGCATACCCATAGCGGGACCCGGCAGCCAGATCGGTGGCCCAGTTGCCCGGATCCATGTAGCCCACGGCCACCAGGTACGCGGGGCCCAGCACGCGGAGGAAAATCTGCGGACGTCCTGCACCTGATGGCACCGTGACCTGACGTCGGCTCGTGTTGGAAGCCATTGCTGCGGCGGACCAGCGCCGGAACGGATCAGGATAGAAGTCGTGCTCAGGTGCGATCCAGAACGCAAGACTGATCAGATATGGAAGTTATGGACCGCCAAGGTCTGATGGGCCGTAGGCCAGTGGTGGGCGTGATGGGTGCGGGGGAGGGTGCCTCGGTGAGGCTGCGGCTATGGCCGAGGAGCTGGGGGAGTGCATCAGTGCCAGGGGCTGGGTCCTGCTCACCGGTCGCCGGCCGGCGGGGGTGATGGCGGCGGCCAGCCGCGGCGCGGCGCGGGTGGAGGGGCACCTGGTGGTGGGGGTGTTGCCGGATGAAGGGAAGGGTGATGACAGGCAAAGCACGGCGGAGCTGGATCTGGCCCTGTTCACCGGCATGGGCAAGGCCCGCAACGTGATCAACGTGCTCAGCGCCGATGTGGTGGTGATCTGTGGGGGCGGAGGCCCCGGCACAGCATCAGAAGCCGCCCATGCGCTCAATGCGGGCAGGCCGTTGATCCTGCTGGCGGTGCCGGTGCTGTGGCGGGACTTCTTCCTTTCGCTCGGCAAGGGGGTGGAGAGCGCGAGCGACGTGCGGGAGTGCTGCCGATTGATTAAGGCCAGACTCACAGAGGCATGAGTCGGCCATCACCTCGTGTCCACCTGACGCCATTGGAATTCGATCTAAAGGATTATCCAAATTATTTACTTTGAGAACCTTAAGCAATTAAAAGCTAGATTGGAGGAAAAGGCTAAGAGCTTTGGCGACGACAGATGTCTAACATCATCATCCACCCGACCCGTCTCGTAACGGATGCAATTCAGCAAAAGCCGCTACCGGCGGGTGATGATGAGCGTTCGCCTGACAAAGCAAGATATCGCTATGGATGATTACAGACTCTTGATCGACCTACACAAGCAAGGTTCTCGGCAGGGACCGGGTGGGGATGCCGAGACGGAACAGGCACTGAATCTGGCCATGGTCGACCGAGCAGCACCGCTGAAGGTTGCGGATATCGGGTGCGGCACGGGGGCATCCGCCGTTCTTCTTGCCCGGCTCTTGAATGCTCAAATCACGGCGGTGGACTTCCTACAGGACTTCCTGGACGTGTTGAATGAAAGAGCTGAAAGCTCCGGGGTTGCAGACCGGATATCGGCGCTTGCATGTTCCATGGACAACCTGCCATTCGCCGCCGAAGAATTTGACATCATCTGGTCAGAGGGTGCCATCTACAACATGGGATTTGAAAAAGGGGTAGCTGAGTGGCACCGGTTCCTGAAAGCGGGTGGCCTATTGGTTGCTTCCGAGATCACATGGCTCACGGACTCTCGACCAGCAGAACTCCAGCAACACTGGGATAGCGAGTATGCCGAAATCGACGTGGCTTCGGCAAAGATCAGGGTTCTAGAGAAACACGGCTATTCGCCCATTGGGTACTTCGTGCTACCTGAACATTGCTGGCTAGACGAGTATTACCAACCAATGCAGGCCAGGTTCGAGGGCTTCCTCAACCGGAATGGGAACAGTGAAGAAGCACACAAGATTGTATCCGCGGAACAACGGGAAAGTAACCTCTATGAGAAATACAAGGCTTACGTCAGCTACGGTGTGTATGTCGCTAGAAAAACGGAGTAAAAGGCGAACAAGGCCATGCAGCAGCCGTTGCTCGTACCTCGCGCGGCTGATGGCTGGCGTTAGACCTCACTAGTGACAACATGGCACTTATCAAACTCAGCGATTATTGCTGCCAGGGTGGAGAACTTACGATTGATACCTCTCGATTCGCAATGGACGATCTCCGTCTTGATGTTCGCGGCAACCGCGAACTCATTTTTTCTCCTTTGCACACCCGGCCGATCAACAGAGCGTGGTGATCGACACCCGAATCGCCGATTGGTTCCCGGGCCTGGTGCCGGGACTGCAGGTGCAGCCGCTGCATGCCTGGGGCTCGGAGCACGTGGCCCTGGTGCGCTGGGCGTCCGGCACGGCGTTTCAGCCCCACGGTCACCCGGGTGGAGAGGAACTCTTTGTTCTCGATGGTGTGTTTCAGGACGAGCAGGGCAGCTATCCGGCCGGCAGCTGGTTGCGCAATCCAGCCGGCAGTGCCCATCGGCCCTGGAGTGAGCAGGGCTGCACCATCTGGGTGAAGACCGGCCACCTGCCGGCAACGCTTGGCCCGGACGGCTCACAAGCCTGAACCCTGGCTGGTACGAGCGCACTGCAAAGCAAGGACTTTGGGGTCCTGGGCGGCTTTTTAGGGCAACATCCGGGCTTTGGTCTCCTATTACACTTCGGAGAGCCTGGATGTTGGTGGCTGGCTTGGGGCTGAAGCGCTGCTGAGGGCGCCTGGGTAATCTGACGGGCGACTCTTTAACGCTGAGTAGCTTTGATTGACCTGGGACGCATGAGTCGCTTGTTCTGAGCCTAGCACGACTGGAGGGTGGATGGGTACCTGGAGCGAACAAGTCCTGTGGGGTAGATGGAGCCAGTTTTAATGTTTTTTAGCGACTCTTTGTTCTGAAGAACGGCTGGTGGTGGGGTGTCGGGTCCTTGGTCTGTACGACCGTCACAGCGTCCCCCCCCCCCCCAGAACTATTGCTACGGCTGGGTTCTTCACGGTGTGACGTTTGTGAAGCTCCAGGAACAAGAAGAACGTCCCCCCGGAGCGTGCGAACCGGACCAGGGCAAGGTTGGCCCGTTGAACCGAACTCGTAGGGTCAAACGACTGTCAAACGTGGTTCACGATCAGAAGGTAGGCATCCCGCTCTCTGAACGGGAACTTACAATCAGCTGTCACGACGCCAAAAGGCTGCATTTTTGTGACTGCCTGAAGTTGATAAAACTCTCATGTTTTCGTGGTACCAAAAAAAGGTTCCTAGAGTCCGAAGTGCAAGCAGATCAGCCATGGAACAACAACGGCCAGTCCTAAAGTGAGGGGCGCCCCGTATCGGGTCATATCAAGAAAGCGATAGCGACCAGGAGCGAAAACCATCAGATTGCATTGGTACCCGACAGGCGTCAGGAAGCTTTGGCTGGCAGCAAAGATGATCGCATAGATGAATGCCATCGGTGGCAATGACATCCCTTTGGCGATCTCCGTTGCGATGGGAATCAAGAGAACAACCGTGGCGCCATTGCTCAATGTTTCAGTAAACAGTTGGGCAAGGATGAAGACCACGAGCAGCACGCCGTAGGGGGGCCAACCGGCGAGCGAATGGAGCAGATCGGTGGCCATCGCTTCTGCCAAGCCTGTTTTCTGCATGGCCACGCTGAAACTCGAGAGCGATCCCAGCAGCAGGATCACGTCCCAGCGGATCGCACGTTGCAGCTCACCTGGGCGAAGGCAACCGGTGGCCACCATGATAACGACCGCCAGCAGCACGGCCGCCATCACGTTCATGAGCTTGAACATCGGCAGGAGAATCACGAGAGCCGCCACCAGTAACGCGATCCCTTTCCGGTTGGTGGTGGGCATGTCCTTGTCCAGTTCGTCGAGCAAAATGAGGTCGTTGTTGGCCTCCATGCCGCGAATGGCGTCTAGCGGGGCCTGCAACAGCAAGACGTCACCGTCATGCAGCACCACCTGGCCCAGCAGCTCTCGCAGCATTTTGTTGCCGCGTCGTACTGCAAGTAGGGTGGCGTTGTAACGCTGGCGAAAGCGCAGGTCCCGAACACTGGTACCAGCGATTGTGGAGCCATTGGGTAACAGCACTTCCACGACCCGTTGTGGTGAGGAGCTTGCGCCTTGGAGCTCATCCATGTCGTCACGAACCTGGCCACCCGGCGCCAATGTGATGGTGTGTTCCTGTTGCAGGCGCAGGAGGTTCTCGCGGTTGCAGCGCAGCAGCAGGCGATCACCAGCCTGAAGAGGCTGGTCAGCCAAGGGGGCTGTCATGCTTTCCTTGCCACGATGCAGTTCGAGCACGTCCACGTCGAAGCGCCGCTGTAGGCGGCTGTTGTGCAAGGACTTTCCGATCAGCTCAGACCCCGCTGGAATCAGCACGTCGGTGAAGTAACCCTCCGTCACCAAGGAGCCGAGCAGATCGTCAGCCATGCCGCGGTCAGGCAAAAGCCTATCGGAGGCCCACAGCATGTAGAGCGAGCCCAGCAGCCAGATCGGGATGCCGATGGCTGTGAAGTCAAACAGCTCGATGGAGCCAAAGCCCAGCTGACGGCTGACGTCGCTGGCGAGGAGATTGGTGGAGGTTCCAAGCAGCGAGATTGTGCCGCCCAGCACCACTGCAAATGACATTGGAAGCAACACCCTTGAAGGTGCAATGCGGCGGCGGCGACACCACCCTTCCAGCACCGGAATCAGCGTGGCCACGATCGGAGTGTTGGGGATGAAGCCAGAGATCGGTGCCACCACCGCCAGGAGCAGAGCAATCAATCGTCTCGGGCTGCTGACCCATTTTGAGTTGATCAAGGCTCGAAGCCGGTCGACTCCGCCCGTACGGAAAAGGCCTGCCGAGATGGCAAACAGGCCCATCAGGGTGATCAGAGCGGGGCTCCCGAATCCTTGCACTGCCTCATCGGGCTTGAGGACCTTGAAGGCAACCAGAAGAGCTGCTGCGAGCAAGCCTGTGACTTCTGGCGCCAGCCAGCCGGTAACAAACAGAAGGATCGAGCCAGCAAAGATCAGCAATGTCGCCAAACCTGCTGGGTGCAAGGCAGCTGCAGCAAAAGCGCTCATCTGTTCCGACCAGCCAATGGTTAGCCTTGCACAGAGCTGTGGCCTAAACAAAAGTGTACCCGTTCAGAGGACGAGACGCCCAGGGACACCAATTCAACCCGGATCGTTAGCGATCGGAGCAGCATGTTGCCCCAACGCCATCACCGATCCGGTAGCAATGAGGACATCACACCACTGCAGTGATGGCCCCCCCATGCCTGCTCCAGGAACTGCCAGATATAACAGCCCTGTTGCCGGAAGGTGGTGGTGAACGTGAGCAGTCGTCTGCGGCTTACAGCACCGCTGGCCGACTGGTCGCCAAGGCTGATTTTGCCCTAGATGACTGACTGGCGCAGTGCTCTCTTGGCGGCGTTGTTGGTGGGTTCGAGGCCGTGAATCTCAACGAGTGCGTTGCCTAAAGAGCAGCGAGCCCCTGGTCAGAGCGAATCGCAATTGCTCCCCCTTTGCTGAACAGCAGACGTTACGTCCTTCTGCTTTCCTGGCCCCACCGATGTGGGGTTAAGTCAGATCTGGCCGCTTCGGCAGTGCCGCTGCTCTTATCCCTTTGCCGCCAACAGCGCCTGTTGTTGTGATCGCTTGAACCTGAACAACTTCAACAGGTTGTGGGTGGCGATAATCATAAGCCACTTATCGCTCACCTCCTCGCTGGGCTTCCGCTCAAGTGATGAATCGCATGGATCACGACTCCCCAGATCGAGCTGTCCTCGTCGTCCGTGAGCAGCACGCCCGGGGTTTGACCGTCACTGGCCACCAGGCTGAGCCCGTGGGCTGAACGCACCAAATGCCTCAGCACAAAACGGCCAGCCAACACAGCAACGACCACCAGCCCAGCTCGAGGCAGCACAGAGCGATCGATCACCAGTAGATCGCCATCGCAGATTCCATCTCCTCGCATGGAGTCTCCTTCCACACGCATGAAAAAGGTGGCCGTTGGGCAAGGAATCAGCTCGACGTTCAGGTCGATGCTGGCGTCAACGTAGTCATCGGCAGGGCTGGGGAATCCTGCGGCGACGGTTTCGACTGACAACTCCAGCAGCAGTGGTGCGGGCACCTCTCGGAGAGGCACCGGAACCCCGGGGGGCAGAGCAGGAACCATGGATTGCGCCAGTAGTACTCACGTACTGTAGTGGCGACTGGCTTGGTTCCCTGCGGCGAGCTCGGTTGTCTGAGTCGAGCTTTGCCAGCTGGACTTGGGTAGTTATCTCGCCAGGCCCAGGAGTGCGTGCTGCTGCACAGCTAAACGTGTTCCGCCCCACACTCCGGGCCCTGACCAGTCTGGCCTGGGCCTGTCCTAGCTCTTTCACCCAATCACCACTGGACAGGCCAGAATGTATCGTTACGTTCGATCTACCAGCTGCTACCTCCATGCCCCTCACCGGTGCTGATCTACTCGCCAAAGTCAAGGAACTGAGCGATGCCTCCAAATCGGAGCTGGTGCGGGCCGCCGGCTACCTCAGCACCAAGAAAGACGGCAGCGAGCGGCTGAACTTCACCGCCTTCTATGAGGCGCTGCTGGAAGCCAAAGGTGTCAGCGTCGGGAATAGCATCGGCGCTGGCAAAGGCAAAGCTGGACGCACCTTGAGCTTTATCACCAAGATTCAGTTCAACGGCAACCTGATGGTGGGCAAGGCTTACACCGCCCTGCTGGATCTCAAACCTGGCGATCAGTTCGAGATCAAGCTGGGCAAGAAGCAGATCCGGCTGATCCCTGTCGGCGCTAGTGACGACGAGGATTGATGACTCCTGGTTGCAGGACCAGTCATGACAGAACGTACCGTCCTGCGCCTGGGTGATCCACGCCTGCGGCAGGTGTGTCAGCCCGTGACCAGGTTCGGAACCCTTGAGCTGCTCGCCCTGATCACCGATCTCCGGGACACGATGGCAGCCCGTGATGGGGCGGGCCTGGCCGCACCGCAGATTGCTGTACCGCTGCGGGTCGTAATCTTTGGAATCAACCACAACCCGCGCTATCCCGATGCACCCCCGATACCGGAAACCGTGCTGATCAATCCGGAGATCACCCCGATCGGCGAGGCACGGGATTCCAGCTGGGAGGGGTGCCTCAGTGTTCCGGGCCTCAGGGGCCAGGTGAGCAGGTGGCGGGCGATTCACTACCGAGGCTTCGATGCACAAGGGCAGTTGATGGATGGAGCGGCGGATTGAGCGCAGCCCTTGCCCGGGGCCCCTGTAAGAATCGCTTACCAAGCTGGTCACACCAGATGGAAATTGCTGTTTCCGGTCTTCCACAGTGCCTGATACCAGGCCACCCCATACCGCACCGCATCGGCCGCATGGTCCGTGCAGCCATCGGCAATGATCTCAGGATCCCGCGGATGCCTCGGGATCCCCGGCACCGTTGCCTCCCAACCCTGACACGCAGTGCTCCACAACAGCCACGGATGCTTGTAGTCCTTCCGTGTCGCCATCATCCGGTTCCGCAACATCGCCAACCCCGACACCATGCTGGTCTTCGCCTTCTCTGCCCGCGTCAACTTCACCCCCGCTGCCTTGAAATCAGCTGCGGTGCTCCCGTGCGGTGAACCCGTCGCGTTGAACACCGCGTCGTCCGCAATGATCCTCAGATCCGAGGGCCGCAACCCCCAACGCCACAACCACTCCTGCAGCACACCAGCCTGCTCGGCTGAACTCATGTGGCTCCCCCTCCCCCAGTCCCGATTGCCCCCAAGGGTGCTCGCCGCCATGTAGCACTCGTCCAGCAGCATCAGGCTGCCCTTCGGTGCATCAAGCCCCGGTGGGTCCGGCAGCACCAGATAGGCCACGCTCGGCGCACTGATGCCCCAGTCCATCGTCACGAATGGCCGTGGGTGATGAGCCAGCACATTGATCTGCCCTGGCCTGATCTCATGACGGCACCGCGTCGGGCTCCAGCAGTGCCCGAAGAATGCACCTCCACCCAGGTCCACATTCCAGTCACCCCTCAGAAGCGCCGCCAGCAGGGAAGGGTCTCCGCCTGCCATCAGCTCCACCTGGCGCCGGTACTGCTCCCAGTCGATGTGCGGGTTGATGCTCGCATCCGCCGTCGCGAACACGCAGTACCTGTGGTAGTCCTCTGACCAGAACCGCCGGGGCCGCATCGGCTCCGGACAGCCGGCCGGGATGGCGAATCGTTGCCGCATCCACTGGTGGCCCGGCCCGCCAGGGTTGGCCAGGAAGATCACCCTGCTGGGCACACCAACAGGCCCCCTCAACGTGCCCTGGAGCTGGTCGAAGAAGTCCGGTGACGGGTCGTTGCCTGCCTCGTCGTGGATCAGGCAAATCTTGCTGCGGCCCTGCAACCTGTTCAGTGCCCGCACCTGCTCCAGTGGGCTCGAGGCCCTGTAGGCCAACTCAACGGTGCCGTACGGCGATTCCTTGCCGCCGATGCGGAAGGTGCTCTCCCCCGCGTTGTAGGTCGTGCCAGGGAAAGCGAGTGGCAAATACTTCAATAGCAGTGTCTGAAGCTCGGTAAGGCTCTGGAACGTGCTGCGGGTGATCAGGCAATGATAGTCGGCGCCGATCGCACGGGCGTCCCTCATCACCAGAAACAGAATCCCGAAACTCTTGCCGGTGCCCTTGGCCGTGCCGAAGCAGGCAACGTCATCGAGCGGGCAATCCAGCATCAGAGATTGCAGCCGGTTCGGTGCGAGCGGCTGCACCTGTTGCATCGGTGCTGGGCCAGGCTTCGGAATCGTCTTCGGCGGCATTTAGCTCACCACGCGCGACAATGTGGTGTGGCTTAGTCTAATTTAGCTTGGCGCTCTACCCTGAGGCAGTCGGGCCGGTCTGCAGCGGCGGCCGCCGACACCCGAACTGCTGAACCCCGAAATCACCGCCGCCCTGGTACTGCTGGCTGAGCTGCTGATGGCCCACCCCGAAAAGGAGGCCCATCTGGCCGACTACGGAAGCCGCCTGCTCGAGCACCTGACCGATGCTATCGAAGACCTCACCAGCTCTGACCGCTGAGCCGTTACATACGGGGTGGCCTCCCTAGCCGGTGCCTACCCCGGCCACCACACCAGGCAGGGAACTGTTCAGAAAGTGGATAGACTCTGCACAGTTGCACCTGGGCGAACCAGTGACAGCAAGACTTCAAGCCCCACGCGCCAGGCCATCCCATCCAGTGAAAACTGCACAGTCCAGGCAACGGCGCTACGAGCACCTCTCTGAGGCGGAGCTGCAGGCGGTCGAGGCCGAGGCGAAGCGCACCAGGTACGGCCTGCGCGATCACCTTGCCGTCCGGATGGCCTACCGCCATGGGCTCAGAGCTTCCGAGCTGGTGGCGATCGAGTGGACCGACCTCGACCTCGCCGCCGGTCGCTTCCTGGTGCGCAGGGCCAAGGGCGGGGTCAGCACGACCCACCACCTCGATGGCGATGTGATCCGTGCCCTGCGCAAGATCCAGCGCCTCCAGCCGGTGGGCAGCAGGTTCGTCTTCCTCACCGAACGCGGCGGGCCCTGGAGCGCCCCGGGCTTCAGCCGGATGGTCGAGCGCGTCGGTGATCGTGCCCTCCCCGATCGTGGCGTCCACGCCCACATGCTCCGCCACTCCTGCGGCCATCACCTCGCGGCAAAGGGCGTCGACACCCGCCGGATCCAGGATTACCTGGGGCACGCCGCCATCACCTCAACCCAGGTCTATACCCGGCTCCAGGCCGTTCACCTACGCGGGATCTGGGGGTGACGCACTCAGCTCGGAAGCTGGGGCCTGTGTCACGGTCACATCCACCGCAGCGGCCCCTGATCCATCCCCCTGAGCGGTATCCGGCGCAGCGGCCCACCGCTGCTCCAGGGCGCCACCATCACCGGGCATCACCAACTGGATGAAGTTGGCCGCCTGCGCTCCGCCACCGGTGTCGGCGCCCTCCATGATCCCGACGAACTGCGCCCACCGCACCAGCGACCGGCTGAGCTCTCCGGCGGTGCGCGCCGAAACCCCTTTGGTGCGGCGCACGCTGACGAGATTGCCCTGCCCATCAAATTCCTCAGTCACCACCCCGTTGCGACTCTGCTCGCGCACATCGTTGGCCAAAGCACCAAGCGTGTCCTGGAACAACTCCTGGATCGTGATGCGAGTTTCTTCCACATCGATGCCACGTAGCTTTGCGTGTTCACGGCCACGCTGGATGGCGATGTGAACAGTCTGCGTCGATTTGATTCCAAACTCATCGGCAATAGCTCGAACCGATAGACCTCGCATCTGACGTTTGTAGATGGCGATGTCGCGCTCTATCTGCGCTTCGGTTCGTTTTTGTTTGGCGACCGTTCTAATCATTTTGCCAGTTTGCCATATTTTGTGCGTGCGGTCTAGGCATTTGAGGCATTCCGTTCATGGGCGCCACAGAAGTGGCCAGAGTGGCGGCCAGGCCCCCTGCGGCAGCGCAGCAGCGCCTCGTCCCCCCCTCAACCTCCGGGGTTGAGCCAAGAGGTTGAGCCAGCCGGATCGGTTGCGCTGCATTCGATCTGAGGATTTTGGCTCAACCTCGAGATTTTTCGCCCACTTCCTATGGGGGGAGCATGAAAAGAGTGTGTATCCACCTGCATACCCCACTCTTCTTCGCTCCTCCTCCTCCATTAGAGCTTTTTGGTTGAGAGGTTGAGCCAAAGTCCTGAGACGCCTTGCGCTGCATGCCATCTACCTGGCTCAACCTCGAAAAAGGTTGAGCCAATGTTGAGCCAAGCGGGGAGGGTGTGAATCCTTGACCCCCTCTGCGCTACGGGCGATCTCCCCCTGTTTCAGCCAAACCGAGGTTGAGCCAGAGGTTGAGCCAAAGCCACCCCCCACCGCCCTCAAGCAGGAGCAAGGGGCGCTACCGCGCTAGGCGCTGCCGGCTTCAGCGGGGCGATGCCACAGGCGTTGCTTTTTCGTCTCGCCAACGACGTGGCGCTGGTTCTGATCCCGTTCGCAACCGAGATCCTTGAGGATCCTCGAGGCCCGCATTTCATCACTCTTCTGAATCTGCCCTTCATTCCGGCATCCTGAGGCGATCAGCGCCTGCGCGGTGGTGAAGAATGCCGGAGCGCGGTCGTGGGATGGCCCACCGAAGGAGCGCAGCACGGTGCCCTCGATCCAGTGGCTGAGCAGATCCTCCCAGGCATCTTCGAGCTCGAAGCCTCGATTCCGTTGATTGGATTCAGCCTGGAGCTCTGGCGAGAGGAAGTTCTTCTCACTAGCGCGGTAAGCCACCATGGCGGCCTTCCAGATCGCATCGCGGTGTTCAGCGACGGCGGCCAGGTCGATGAGATCAGTTCCGGACACCTCGATGATCCAGTGGCGGCGGGCACCGGTGGGATCGTTGAGGAACTCCCGGCCGTTGACGCTACCGACAAGGATCGACGGCCGTGCCCTTGCTGCGGTGGTCTTGCCGTAGGGCACCCGCAGCGTGTCGATCGATGTTGTGGTGAGGTTCTTCAGCACACCGGCTTCGTGGCGGCTGGTGACCGACTCGAGCTCGGCCAACTCGTAAATCCACGTGGAGTGGAGCACCAGGAGAAAGTCCTTCTCCTCCTTCGGCTTCGAGGAGGTGTGCCAGGCGGGGGAAGCGAGGGTGGCCCAGAACCGCGTCTTTCCGATGCCCTGGCCACCCTGCAGCGTGGTGATGGTGTCGTGCTGGCAGCCGGGCTCCATGACGCGCTTCACAGCACCGATCAGAGTCTTCCGTAGCATGGCCGCATGAAGGAGATCGTCGGTGCGGAGGAAGTCCCGCGCAACGGTGGCGAGGTCGTAGGGCGTGATGGATTCATCCGCCTCGAGACAGGTGAGGTATTCACGGATCGGGTGGAAGCGGGCGCTGTAGGCAACGGAGAGGAGGCCATCGATACAGTTCTTCTGCTCAACCTGGAATCCCTGTTGCTGAGCGCGAACGTGAAAGATCTCGGTTTCTTCGATCGGCAGCTGCTGGCGGTTGAACTCCACCAGGCCGCTGAGGTCGTTGAAAGCGATCTGACCATCCGGCAGCGCGTCCAAAAGCAACCTGCGCCACTCCCCCGACCTAAGGGGATTGCCATTGCCGCTGTGAACACCGATGGCATCGAGGAGCTCCTCGAGTGGGGCGACGATGCCGGCGAGGGCGCGCTCAGCGCGGCGAACCGCGCACCGAGCGGCGTGCTCCTCCTGTTGCTGTTGCTGCCTCAGCTGCCGCTGTTCGTCGGCGGCCTTCTTCTTGGCTTCTTCGGATACTTCCTGCAGCGCCTTTCGGTACGCTTCGATGGCTTTGCGGCTGTGTCCCTTCGGAATGCCCAGATCGGCAGCGAGGCGGGCCACGTAGGGCTCGAGGTGGGACTCCCCCGAAGGGGAGTATTCGATAAGCGCGGCCACCTGGCTGAGCACCGCATTCACGCCGGTGGCGTTACCGGGCCAGTTGAGGGCGGAGTCCTGGATCAGGGCGCGGATGGCGGCATCGATCACCTCCTCGGTGACGGGGGGTTCCCCCTCGGGAGGTTCCTCCTGATGCGCCGATTCCTGCTGTGTTGCCTCTGGCTCCGGCTCCCCTCCCTCTTGCGGCTCCTCCTCTTGCTGGGGTGGATCCGTCGCAAGCGGCATTGTAGAAGGATCCGGCGTTGCGCCGTTCCCGCTTGATTCGGAGCGCAAGGGAGCGGAGCCTGGGCAGGGCTTGCCTTCCTTCTCGAGCGGATGCTTCCAGCCTGCGGCGCGTGCGCTGCTGATCAGCGAGCCGATGCCCCGGCGGCGCCCTTCGTAGCTGCCGGTGATCTCACTGAACTTGTCTGCCTGATCCCAGTGCTGTGACTCCCACCCGGCCATGTGGGTGATGGTGCGGGCGTCATCAGGGCCGAAGTGATTGACGACAGAGCAGAGGACATTCCATGCATCGTTGTAGGTGCCGGAGCCTGGCTCCCCCCGTATGGGTTGGGTGGCGAGCATTTCGGCGGCGTTCGCCATCTGCCGCTCACGGGAGCAGCGATCGAACCATGTCACTCCAGACGGATTGCGGCGGCCGTAGTCCGAAGGCCAGGCGACCGGTGCGGTGGCGCTTATGGGCGGCTTCGGCGAGGTGCCGGTGCGCTGCTCGATCTCCTCGGTGAGGGCCACAAGCTGCGCGGCGGTGTAGCGCGGGCCGTCATCGAGCTTGATCCGGCAGCATTCGCTGGTCTTGGGGTGAAGGCCACCGGGCACGCGCATAATGCGGGCGGGATTGTGTATGGCCTTATCTGGTTTTGCCTCTGGCGCTACATGCTCGATTGCGGCCGCGAGGGCACGCTGCAGGCGGCGGAACCACTCGATGGGGAGCAACTCCCCTTCAGTGAGCAGCCAGTAAAAGTGGAGGCTCTTGTTGCCGCTGAAGACGATCAGTGACGGCGGTGGCAGTTGTGCGAGCTCCGGCAGCGCCCGCTGCTCGTCGAGCGGCAGCCCGCCGTCACATTCGGCGAAGCCACCCACCACGCGGTTGATGTGCGCGTTGCTGGCGCCCCAGCACTTCGGCTTCTTGGCTCCAGGCGGCAGGCTGCCGAAGTCATTCCACTCCGAGCGGCGGCGGTCCTTTTCCGCTTCATCTTTGCCGGCGAAGTGCTCTGGTCTTGTCCCCCAGTCAGCGGGTTCCCGCCCCGGAGCGTTGATCACCATTCCGAGGGCGAGGCAATGCCCTGGCTCCCGCTCACGCTTCAGGGCATTGCCCACAGAAAGCTCCGCCAGGCTGTCGCCGTCTGGGCAGGAGAAATGGATGCAAGGCCCATCCGCATCCGGGAACAGGGCGAGCACGATCCTCTCGGTGCCGGACTCGTCCCCAAAGCGGCCGATGGCGCGGAGGAAGCGCCGCACCTCGAGCCACTCGACGAGGAGCGCCGGTGAGGGTGCGCCACTGGCGGCCGGTGAGGCCACGACAGCGGTCATTGCCGCAGCCCCATGAACTCGATGCCTTCCACTTCTACGCGTTGCATGGCCCCGTGCTGTTCGAGCGCGCTGTGGCACAGGTAGGGGGCCGGGGATATCTGATCCTCGCGGCCGGGGATCAGCAGAAAGGGCAACCTCATGCACTTGCCTGCGAAGCGGTCGCTTAGGTTGCGCTCCAGCTTGACTGCCGCGAAACGGTCCATCTGTGGCGCCTCTGGCTTATTGCCAGCAGCTGCAAGCGCCGTTTCCCTACTCGCCTGGGGCTGCGGGCGGAATCGAACCTTGGCGCGACGGTGGCGAGCGAACCAACGGAGATCGTCGTGCTGAACCGCAGCAACTGCTTCGGACGATTTGGGGTGCAGGTGGTGAGGGAGTGCCATAATTCGAGCAAGCTGCTACCTAAAGTGATTGGCCTGTGTGGGGCGATTGCAGTGTGGTTATGAAGGGCGACTCCATGGCTTGGAACCGCGGAGTTGCTCCTTTGTATATTCGCTACGCGACTATCGGTAAATCGGCAGCGCCATTAGCGCCAGGTACACCTTGTGCGAGTTTGATGTCACAACCGAGCGGCATATCAATATCCTGACCATGGAAATGGATTCCCCAGCCTGTTTTCACCAGGCTGCGAACAAGCTCAGAAGGTGTGAGATTGTTTACCAAGCAGTAGCTCTGAAGTCTTGCATAAGCAATCTCAGTGAACTTCACTGTGATGGGCGCATCGTTCAGCTTTTGTCGCGATGACGCGAAGAATGGAACAGGCATAGCCGAGGACTAGGCAAGAGAAGGTGAGCACCTGACCACCGTATCGCCCTCGGATACGCCTGATCGGTGCAATGCATCTTCGCCACGCTCTCATTCCCTCTCCTTGAAACTTCTACCCAGTCCGGGATAATTCAGCAGAGTCCGAGACAGTTCGGCTGATGGGGCAGGGTGGGAATGTTACAAGTTTATTAAGTTCTGGGGGATCAGCGTAAAAGAGCCCCAGTTGAAGGCCGGGGCGGAGGGTGATCTTGTTTGGCACTTCCCCCCTGGGCGGTGGCTCAGGGCAGCTGCAATGACCGGAGGACCCCCTCCATTCCAGGACCAGCATCGGCGGTGGTTCGGTGGTTATGGTGCCGGCTTCCGGCATACATAACGGTTCCAGAGACCGATCCAGAGGCGTTTCATCCTGCCTCCTCCGCCGCCTCAGGCAGCCCCGAGTAGGTCTCGGGTGCCACCGTTTCATCGGCATGCTGCTCGACAGCTGCCAGGGTCGCCGCCATCTGCCAATCGCGGATGGCCTGGACATTCCAGAGGATCGGGCTACGTGGCCTGCCGTGGCTGAACAGCCAGTGCTTACCAGGTTGGAGCACCCCCGCTTTACGCAGGTCGAACAGGCTGGTGCGGCTGATGCCGGTGATTTTGAGCGCCGCCTGCAGCGGCTGCCACTCAGATTCTTCTGCTGACGGTGAGAGTTTCTTACGCGTGGTCATAGGGTCGGAGCCAGTTAGGAACTGGCGTCCGCCGCAGTGTCTCTATTTCGGTAGCTTTTGCTGCCGAAGTTTAGCCAGGATCTTCTTGTCACGCCGCTTGGCGTAGTCCGCCTCGTACCGTCGCAGCTGGATCACCCGAAATTCGGTGGGTGGGTTTTTGAGCCAAATGTCGAGGGGAGGGATCAGCTCGTCCACGTACTGCTCCATCTCCAGAGGCGTAAAGGGAGCACCCTTAGGAAGCCGTGTGGTTCCGTTGGCGCTTGCCCTTATTCGGCTGGGTTTGGATCTAGGCACATCCTGGTTGGAGAGACAATGCGGCGAACCCGACCCGATCCCAGCCGGGTGGCCATTCCCGGCAGCACGGCAATGAAGCAAGGGGGCCAAGGCGCCCAGCTCATCGGCAGTACAAGATTACCCCCAGTATCCGCTTACTGCCAAGGGGGTACTGGTGGGGTCGTTGGAAGTCGTGGGAAGTTCGGGCGTCTATGGGGCTGCGGACGGGAGTGCGGCGTGCGAACTTCCCACAAAACTTCCCACGCAGACTGCGGGGTCCAGAGAGAAGGCCCCCCATAGTCCCTGGAAACCATTGGTATGACTGAATCGGGGCGACAGGATTCGAACCTGCGACCTAGTGCTCCCAAAGCACCCGCGCTACCAAGCTGCGCCACGCCCCGAATGGATGACTCTACCTGTACCCCCAGTCATCCCAGGAGATCGGATCAGAAGGTCAGAACCCTTCATGCCTGACCTGTGGATGTTTTCCCTTGACGGAAACCCTTTTCTCCACAGAGGTTGAAAAATACCTCTTGCGTCGAATGGCAAGAGAGCCATACCACGGAGCAGGGGTTTTCAGTGCATCAGACCCGGCCACGTCCCCGGGTAGCGCAGGGTGCGCCAGTCACCCCGGGGGGTGCTCACTTCGATCCCGATCCCAATGGGCTGTTCCACAGCGCCGACCTGCTCCTGCCACCAGTCAAGGGCCGCTTCCCAGGCGGCATCCATCGACTCGAAATGGTCATCAAGGACCGGATGGGGCGAACACTGCTGATCCACCAGCCGGTAGAGACGACCTTTGCTGGCGTTCAAAAGAGACCTGACGCCAAGATGGGAGTACGCCATGGGGTGAGCTGAAGCATCAACCGATTGTGGAGGCTGTGCCAGCTGCTGACTGTCACCTTGATTACCAAGGGTGTTGTTCGTTACCTTCTCATGCCGATCCGATCAGGAAGCTTCCAGCTGGGCGATGCAGTCGATCTCGATCCGGGCACCTTTTGGCAGAGCGGCCACTTCCACGCAGGCCCGTGCCGGAGAGACCCCGGCCCCGAACATTTCGGCATAGATCTGGTTCACCGCCACGAAATCGGCCAGGTCGGCCAGAAACACTGTCGTGCGCACCACCTGCCGGGGTGTGCAACCGGCGGCGGCCAGCACCGCTTCGAGATTGGCCAGCACCTGCCGGGTCTCGGCTTCCACATCACCTTCTCCCACCATCTGCCCGGTGGAGGGGTCGAGGGCGATCTGGCCCGAGCAGAACAGCAGCCCGCCGGCCTTGACGGCCTGGTTGTAGGGGCCGACAGGAGCCGGGGCCGCAGCCGTGTTGATCGCCTCAGGCGGGGAAGCGCCGACCATGACAGGGGAAGATGGGGTGCTGAGCGTAGGGGAGGTGGCCGATCGGCAGGATCCCACAACCACCTTTGAGTCGATCACCGATCCCCGGATTCTCTCCCCCCGTTGAGGCTGCCTGGAGCGAGGCGCCCCACCGTGACCAGGTCCGGCTTGAGAATGTCTGGCACCGCTATGGCAGGGCCACCGGCGGGCCTGCGCCCGCTGCGGCCATGGGCGATGGCTGGACCCTGGAAGCGATCAACTTCAACCTCCGCCCCGGCGAACTGGTGGGCCTGCTCGGACCCTCCGGCTGTGGCAAGACCACCTTGCTGCGTCTGGTGGCCGGATTCGAGCGGCCCAGCCTGGGCCGCATCCTGATCAAGGGCCAGGAGGTGGCTGGGTCCAGGCGCTGGGTGGCGCCGGAGCGCCGAGGGGTCGGCATGGTGTTTCAGGACTACGCCCTGTTTCCCCATCTCGACGCCTGGCGCAACACCTGCTTTGGCCTGAAACCCCGCCAGGACCGCAGCCGGGCCAGTTGGTTGCTGGAGCTGCTTGGTCTGAAGGGACTGGAGCACCGCTACCCCCACGAGCTCTCCGGCGGCCAGCGCCAGCGCCTGGCCCTGGCCCGAGCTCTGGCGCCGGGTCCCTCTCTGCTGTTGCTCGATGAGCCCTTCTCCAACCTGGATGTGGAGGTGCGCTTGCGACTGCGCAGTGAGCTCCCCGGCGTGCTCAGCCGCTGCGGGGCCAGCGGCGTGATCGTGACCCACGATCCCGAAGAGGCCCTGGCGATCTGCGATCGGGTGGCGGTTCTGGAAGCCGGCCGCATCCACCAGTGCGCCAGCCCCCGCCAGCTGGTCTCCAGCCCGGCCAGTGCCTTCGTCGGACGCTTCGTCTTGCAGGGCAATCTGCTTCCGGCCGCCTGGGAAGGGCAGCGTCTGCGCACCCCGTTGGGCTGGCTGGAGCGGGCGGTTCCACAGGCGAACTCGTACCTGGCTGGCCTGTCAGGCGAAGGCAAGGCTGGTCCCCTGGAGGTGTTGCTCGACCCCACGGCCCTGGAGTTGATCGCCGATCCGGACGGCGCAGCCTGGGTGATGGGGCGCGAGTTTCTGGGACGGGATTGGTTGCTCCAGGTTCACCTGGAGCAACCCTCCAGGCCTCCCCTCAAGCTGAGATTGCGTCTTCCCCTGGCCCAGGAATTCAGCAACGGACAACGCTGCCGGTTGCGCATCCGCCCGTCCCAGTCGGCCTTGCTCTTCCCCGCAGGGCTCCGGGTGGTGGGCGTGTCAGACGATGGGGAGCTCAGCGGCTCCTGATCCCGTCCACTGTTCCTTCTGCTGACGCCGCTCCGCCAGCTGCCGAGGGCCCGAGACCATCAGGAAGAGATTCGTGGCGCGCTCCAGGCCGATCGTGCTGGGAATGGTGAACGCCCCTAGGCGTCGTCGCGCTTCCACCTCGGCAAGACGCGCCGCGATCGCCGCCCGGCTAGCCGGTTCCACGTCCACGGCCGTGACGGCCCAGCGCAGGTTGGCCAGGGTGTACTCATGGGCGCACCAGACCCGGGTGGCGGCAGGGAGGGCGGCGAGGCGCTGCAGGGCGTGATGCATCTGCTCCGGCGTTCCTTCACGCAGGCGCCCGCACCCGCCTCCGAACAACACATCACCGCAGAACAGCTCCCCCTGGCCGCCAGGAACCGGCGGCAGCAGGAAGGCCAGATGGGAACGGGTGTGGCCGGGCAGCTCCAGCACCTCCACCCGCCGCCCCAGCAGTTCGATCACATCCCCCTCCGCCACCGGATGGGTCTGCAAGGGGATGCGCTCGCGATCGGCGGCGCTGGCGATCACCTCGGCCCGGGGCCAGCGCCGCAGCAAGGCCGGTGTTCCGCCGATGTGGTCGCGATGGTGGTGGGTCTGGAGCACGGCGACCAGCTTCAGCCGATGCTCCTGCAGCCAGGTGGCCACCGGCTCCGCCACACCTGGGTCCACCACCACCGCTTCGGTGCCGTTGCGGAGCACCATCACAACATTGTCGGTGAGGATCGGAATCAGCCCCACATCCACGGCCACCTTCCCTGCCACCGCCCCAGCTCCATTGCCAAGACCGTCCATGGGACCGTCCGGCGATGCCAGCCTGGGCTCGCCCTGCTCTGCGCCCATCGTTAAAGTCCAGTTTGCGGTGCAGTTCCATGATCACCGTCGCCCTGGCAAAAGGTGCCCTCCTCAAGGATTCGGTTCGGCGCTTCGCCGCCGCAGGCCTCGATTTCAGCCCCCTGCTCGATGACGACAACCGCCAGCTGATGGTGCCAAGCCCCTGCGGCACGGCCCGTGCCCTGCTGGTTCGCAATGCCGATGTGCCTGTTTATGTGGCCTACGGCCAGGCCCAGTTGGGCGTCGTTGGCGACGATGTGCTGCGGGAGCATCGCCTGCCGGTGGCACCGCTGCTGGATCTCGGCTTTGGCGGTTGCCGCATGGCGGTGGCCGTCAAGGCGAGCAGCGGCTACCGCCGGGCCTCCGATCTGCCGGCCCACTGCCGCGTGGCCAGCAAGTTCGTGCGTTGCGCTGAAGCGTTCTTCGATCAGCTTGATCTGCCGGTGGAGCTGATCCATCTGACAGGATCGGTGGAGCTGGGTCCGATCACCGGCATGTCCGAGGCGATCGTCGATCTGGTGGCCACCGGCCGCACCCTTCGGGATAACGGCCTCGTGGCGATCGAAGATCTGTTCACCAGCACGGCCCGCCTGATCGGCCATCCGATCGCGCTGCGCCTCGATCATGGATCGCTGCAGACGATCGTGGACCAGATCGCCACGGCCACCCCCGCGGCCCGTCCACCGGTGCCGGCCTGATGGCCAATCTGGATCGTCAACGCTTGCTGCGGCTGCTGCCCTACCTGGGCCGCGATCGACGCCGCCTGCTGCTCACCCTGCTGCTGCTGATCCCGGTGGCCCTGGCAGCGGCCATCCAGCCGCTGCTGGTCGGCCAGGCGATTTCCGTGCTGCGCAAAGAACCCACCGTCGCCTGGCTGAGCGGGCTTGCTGTGCCCCAGGCCATGCACCTGCTGGTGCTGCTGCTCCTCGCCGCGGTGCTGCTGCGGCTGGCCCTGCAGGGAATCCAGAGCTACAGCGTCCAGGCGGTGGGCCAGCGCCTCACCGCCCGGATCCGTGACGACCTCTTCCGCCATGCCATGGAACTGTCGCTCCGGTTCCATGACCGCACGCCAGTGGGCAAGCTGCTCACCCGGCTCACCAGTGACGTCGACGCCCTGGCCGAGGTGTTCGGCAGCGGGGCCGTCGGGGTTCTGGCTGACCTGGTCACCCTGCTGGTGATCGCCATCACCATGCTGATGATCGAACCCCGGCTCGGGGCCCTGCTGCTGGGGATCCAGGTCCCGGTCGTGCTGGTGATCCTCTGGCTGCAGGGGCGGTATCGCAAGGCCAATTACCAGGTCCGCGAGGAACTCAGCCAGCTCAACGCCGATCTTCAGGAGAACCTCCAGGGCCTTGAGGTGGTGCAGATGTTCCGGCGGGAGGCCATCAACAGCCGCCGGTTCGCCCACACCACCGATGCCTACCGCGAGGCGGTGGGGGGCACGATCTTCTACGACAGCTCCATCTCCGCCTTCATCGAATGGGTGGCTCTGAGCGCGGTGGCCCTGGTGCTCGCCCTGGGGGGCTGGATGGTGACCAGCGGCGCCATGGGTCTGGGCACCCTCACCACGTTCATCCTCTTCTCCCAGCGCCTCTTCGATCCACTGCGTCAGCTGGCGGAACGTTTCACCCAGATCCAGGGAGGACTCACGGCCGTCGAGCGGATCGGTGAATTGCTGGAGCAACCGATCGAGATCAGCGACCTCGCCGATGTCCAGCGCAGCCAGGCGGCGCTGCGTTCCGGCCGGGAGCGGGCCAGCGACGGCGAGGTGGTGTTCGAGGACGTGTCCTTTGCCTACCGCCCCGACGACCCGATTCTCACTGGCCTGAGTTTCCGCATTGCCCCGGGGGAGCATGTGGCCCTGGTGGGCCCCACCGGCTCTGGCAAGACCACGGTGATTCGCCTGCTCTGCCGGCTTTACGAACCCCAGCGGGGCAGGATCCTTCTCGATGGCATCGATATCCAGGAACTGCCGATCGCCACCCTGCGCCAGCGGCTCGGTGTGGTGCTGCAGGACACCTTCCTGTTCAGCGGCAATGTGGCTGACAACCTGCGCCTGGATGCGGCGATCGAGGACGGCGAGCTCGAGAGGCTCTGCCATGAACTCGGCCTCGACGCCCTGCTGCGCCGCCTGCCCGACGGTCTGGCCACGGAACTCAGGGAGCGGGGCGGCAACCTCTCCTCGGGGGAGCGTCAGTTGCTCTCCGTGGTGCGCGTCGCGATCCGGAATCCCTCGGTGCTGATCCTCGACGAGGCCACCGCCTTCATGGATCCCTCCACCGAGGCCACCCTGCAACGGGACCTCGACAAGCTGCTGCACGCCCGGACGGCGATCGTGATCGCTCACCGCCTGGCCACGGTGGAATCCGCAGACCGCATCCTGGTGCTGCGCAAGGGGCGGCTGATAGAGCAGGGCAGCCACCAGCAGCTGCGCGCTGCCCATGGGCTCTACGCCCAGCTGGCCGACCTGCAGGAACGGGGGCTCGTCAAGCTCTGAGCGGAAGCTCCGAGATCGGGCAGGATCAGAGCGATGCCAGGCTGCCTTCCCCAGGATTTGGATCCCTCCGCCGATTGGTCCAGTCTCTACGGCCCCCAGTGCCGGATCTGTACGAGCGCGAATCCCCAGATCCAGCTGGTGTTGAGCCTCGACAAGGAGATCGACCTGATCGAACTCGAGCGACTCTGTGATGCCGTGGGCTGGAGCCGCCGGCCGCTGCGGCGTGTGCGCAAGGCGCTGGAGAACAGCCTGCTGCGGGTCGGGCTGTGGCGGCACGATCCCAGGCTCCCCAAGCTGGTGGGCTTTGCCCGCTGCACCGGCGACGGCGTTCTGGAGGCCACCGTCTGGGACGTCGCCGTCCATCCCACCTATCAGGGGACGGGTCTGGGTCGGGAACTGATGGCCTACGTGCTGGAGCGGTTGAGGCTGATGGAAGTGGATCGGGTGAGCCTCTTCGCCGACCCGGATGTGGTGGGGTTCTACGAACTGCAGGGATGGGAGCTGGAGCCCAGGCAGCGCCGCTGCGCCTTCTGGTATTCCCCCTGATCAGCCAGGAGGCTGGGCAGGCTCAGCCGTTGCGGCGCAACTCGGCCGGTCGCAGGTTGAGGCTGAGGGTCCGGTCGCCGCGGCGCACCCGCACCGTCAGCTCCTGGCCGACCTTGCCGCCATCCACCGCCACCTGCACGTCGGAAGGGTTCTTCACCCGCTTGTCTCCCACCTGCTCGATCAGGTCGCAGGCCTGAAGCCCCCCCTGGTCGGCGGGGCTGCCTTTCAAAACGTCGACCACCACGACGCCGTTGATTTCGGGCAGGCGGCACTTGGTGGTGGTGGCATTGATCTCCCTGGCCAGTTGGGGGGTGAGGGCCTGCAGGCGCACACCGATGTACGGGTGAGAAACCCTGCCGTTCTCGAGGATCTGGGCGGCGATCTGGCGGGCGAGGTTGACCGGGATCGCAAAGCTGAGTCCACCACCCGGCGCCTGCCGAATCGCCGTGTTGACGCCAATCACCTGGCCGCTGTCGTTGATCAGCGGACCGCCGCTGTTTCCGGGGTTGACGGCAGCATCCGTCTGGATGTACGGCACTCGCTGACCTTCCCCGATCGCATTGGTGCGCTGGATGGCGCTGATGATCCCTGCCGTCACCGTGTTGTCGAGACCGAGCGGGTTACCGATCGCAATCGCCCATTCTCCCGGCCTCACCTTGGTCGAGTCACCGAGGGGGGCCACCGGCAGTCCCTGGGCCACCACCTTCACCACCGCGATGTCGGTGAGGGGATCGCCGCCCAGCACCTTGCCGTTGAAACTGCGCCCGTCCGGCAGGGTCACCGAGACTTCGTTGGTCCCTTCCACCACATGGGCATTGGTGATGATCACCCCGTCGGAACGGGTGATGAAGCCGGACCCCTGGCCCTGCTGCTGCTGGATCGCCGGGGCACCGCCGAACAGGCCGCCGAGCGGATTGATCACCCGCTTGACCGTGTCGATCCTCACGACGGCGGGTCCCACCTTGTCGACGGCCTCGACGATGAAGCGATTGCCGGCCAGCAGCGGGGCGGCCGTTGGAGCGTCACTCACCTTCGGCGGTGCAGCCGGTTTCCCCTTCTGCTCCAGCAGGTTCGGAACGCCCAGGTTGCAGCCCCCCAGCAGCACAGCGGCGCTGGCCGCGGCGATCAGGCAACGCACCAGAGCTGCCGGGGGAGTGGGCCGTTCAGGGGTCATGGAGAGGGGAGAGGTTCCAGGCCACGTGCCGCCTGCAGCAAGCAGGTCGGAGGCTGGGGATCTGCCTATATTCGGCCACTGTGGGACGAGGCGGAGGTGCAGCAGGGTCAGGAGCTGTGGCGCCGGGTTCAAGAGGCACTTCAGGCCAATCTGAGCAAGCCCACCTTCGAAACCTGGATCCGGCCGGCCCGCTGCGCCAGCTTCTCCGACGGAAGGTTGTGCCTGGAGGCACCGAACAGTTTCGCCAGCGGTTGGCTGCGCAAGAACTACCTGAGCACAATCGAGGCCGTGGCCTCCGAGCTGGCCGGCCAGACCGTGCGGGTCGATGTCGAGACCGCTGCAGAGGCAGGCAATGACCCTGGCCTGGAGGCCGCCGCTGCACTCGGTTCCTCCAACCCGCAGCAGGGCGAGGCTGGCGGGGCTGACCACCAGCCCCGCCAGCTACCGGTCCCCCCGCCCCGCGGCGAAACGCCCCGCCGACCGGCGGCGGGGCTGAACCCCCGCTACGTGTTCAACCGCTTCGTGGTGGGCCCGAACAGCCGCATGGCCCATGCCGCCTCCCTGGCGGTGGCCGAGGCGCCCGGCCGCGAGTTCAACCCCCTGTTTCTCTGTGGCGGGGTTGGCCTGGGTAAGACCCACCTGATGCAGGCGATCGGCCATTACCGCGTCGAGATCGACCCGGAAGCCCGGGTGTTTTACGTGTCAACGGAATCGTTCACCAACGACCTGATTCAGGCGATTCGCAAGGACGGCATGCAGAAGTTCCGCGACCGTTACCGAGCCGCCGATCTGATTCTTGTCGACGACATCCAGTTCATCGAGGGCAAGGAGTACACCCAGGAGGAGTTCTTCCACACCTTCAACGCCCTGCACGAGGCGGGCCGCCAGATCGTGATCGCCAGTGACCGCCCGCCCAGCCAGATTCCACGCCTGCAGGAGCGGTTGATCTCCCGCTTCTCGATGGGGCTGATCGCCGACATCCAGGCCCCGGATCTGGAAACCAGGATGGCGATCCTCCAGAAGAAGGCCGAGCAGGAGCGGATGTCCTTGCCCCGCGACCTGATCCAGTACCTGGCTGGCCGCTTCACCTCCAACATCCGGGAACTGGAGGGTGCCCTCACCCGGGCCGTGGCCTTTGCTTCGATCACCGGGCTACCGATGACGGTGGAATCGGTGGCGCCGATGCTGGACCCCGTCGGCAACGAGGTGGTGGTCACGCCCCAGCAGGTGGTCGAGAAAGTTGCGGAGGTGTTCGGCATCGGCGTGGAGGAGATGCGCAGCAGCAGCCGCAAGCGCGCCGTGAGTCAGGCGCGGCAGGTGGGCATGTACCTGATGCGCCAGAGCACCGACCTCAGCCTGCCCCGCATCGGCGATGCCTTCGGCGGCAAGGATCACAGCACGGTGATGTACGCAGTCGAGCAGATCGAGAAGAAGCTGGCGATCGACCCCACCTTGGCCCGCCAGCTCCAGCAGGTGCGGGACCTCCTGCAGATTGATTGCCGCCGCCGCCGCTGAGCCGCCCTGCCAACTTGGGGGATGGTCAGGTGAGGGGGAGGCTGGGGTCGAGCCCCTCCACCTCTCCTTGAAACACACGGCTGGAGGTGATGTCAGCCGCTTCGATCGTGATCAGATCCCGCTTGGTCAGGCCCGGCCCCAGGTGATTGAACAGCCGGTTGGCCTGGCGCATCCTGGCCCGGTCGATGGCGTTGCGGATTGAGCGGGCATTGGCGAAGAAGGGGAGCTGCATGCGCCGCCGGATATAATCAGCAAAAGCGGAGCTTGCTTCCTCGCTGAAGCGATAACTCTCCGCCGCCATGATCAACTTAGCAATGGCCAGAAGCTCACTGGCGGTGTAATCAGGGAAGTCGATGTGGTTGGCTACCCGCGAAGACAGCCCGGGGTTGGACTGGTAGAACACATCCATTCGATCCTTGTAGCCGGCGAAGATCACCACCAGATCGTCGCGGTTGCTCTCCATCACCTGCAGCAGAATTTCAATGGCCTCGGCGCCATAGTCCCGCTCGTTCTCCGGCCGGTAGAGGTAGTAGGCCTCGTCGATGAACAGCACGCCGCCCATGGCCCTCTTCAGCATCTCCCGGGTTTTCGGAGCGGTGTGGCCGATGTACTGGCCGACCAGGTCATCCCGGGTGGCGGTGACCAGGTGGCCCTTGCGCACATAGCCGAGCCGGTGCAGGATCTCGGAAATCCGCTCTGCCACCGTTGTTTTGCCCGTGCCGGGATGTCCGGTGAACGACATGTGCAGGCTGGGGGCACCGGTGGCCAGGCCGACCTGCTTGCGGGCCCGCTCAACAACCAGCAGGGCGGCGATCTCGCGGATCCGCGTTTTGACAGGTCGCAGGCCGATCAACTCCCGATCGAGCTGCTCGAGCACCTCGTCAACACCGGTACCGTCATAGGCGGCGCGCAGATCGACGGGGGTGTCGTCATCGACGGCTGCCTGACCCACTGGCTGAAGCGGACTGGGCGGCCAGTCGCTGCGGGGCTCCATCAGGGCACCAGGGCGTCGATGGCGGCGGCGAAGGCATGGTCGATGGCCCCGAGCGGGGTTCCGAGCTCCTCGGCCCGCAGCGTGATGTTCACGTAGGTGCGCCCGAAGCTGATGTCCGGATACCGCCCCTGCTGCTCGCAGAAGTCGTTGAGGAGATCGAGGAAGGCGCGGTTGCTGGCGTAGTCCTCGAATTCGATGCGGCGCTCGAGGCGGTCGGCCTGCTCGGGTTTGGGGCGTGGTGTCCAGGGCTGGTCCATGGGGTCAGGCTACGGGAGGCTTGACAGCGAGGCAGTCGGTGCGGGCAACCGCCAGCCGGCTGGCCCAGGCAGCGGCATAGGCCCGGTTGGCCGAGCGGGCCTGCGGATCGGTGCTGCCCAGGGGGTGGGGGAAGGTGCCCCGAATGGCGGCATTGGTGACGCAGAACATTGACTTCTGAAAGCTCATGCAGATCTTCACGCGCACGTCTCCCTCCCCGCGGGTGCGCTGGAGGTACCAGCTGTGCAGCCGCTCCGGCAGGTGGCGGTACATGTCCTGCATCAGCAGGCTCGGCGGGATCCCGGACCCCATGGTCGGCAGCGGATCGGCATAGAGGGCGCCGTAGGCGAACTGGGCCTGATCCGGTGAGATCTGGTGGGCCTGGGCATTGAAGCTGACCGTTCCCAGGAACGGCATGCCCCGCAGGAACACCGCCTCCACGTAGGGCACGGCCACGTCCACCAGAAAGGTGAGGCCTGCCTTCGGCGGCAGCACCCAGAGGTGCTCGCCCGCCACCTCGACCCCGTAGGTGATCGGATTGGCGGCGGCGGCCACCAGACCCGCCTTGATGAACTCCACCACGTCGTCGATCGAGGCCACCCGGCCGTCCGCCTCGGCGCGGGCGAGATCGAGGAACAGATCGCTCATCACCCGCCAGAACTGCCCGAGGGCGTGGGTGGTGGCGGCGGCCCGGATCAGCTCAATCAGGAAGCCAGGGAAGAGCGGATGGAGCAGGGCCAGCAGGGGATCGCGGCGCGTCTTTTTTGAGATGATCGCTGCGCAGCTGGCGGCGAAGGGCTCCGAATCCAGGTAGGCATCGAGGCCACCGGTGCCGTGCCAGAGCATCGCCTTCATGCAGTACTCGGCGTACTCGAAGTTGATCCGATCGTGGTTCAGATGGCGCCAGATTTTGGCTGGGCTGTTGTCGCCATCGAGGTACTTGAACAGCGGGAAGGGCAGCAGAAGCTGGCGCTCAGCCTGGAAAATCAGGTTGGTGCTGTAGGCATCGAGCACTTCGCCGTAACTGTTCAGCACATCCACCACCTCGATCAGGTGGTCGGGCGTGTTGGCCAGCAGGGTTTCGCCGCCGAGCAATTTGGCCTCCAGTTCGGCGGCGCTGGGCATCCCACCGCTGTGAACCAGATCGGCTGGGATGATCGGCATTAGCCGAGGCCCCCGGTTTGCAGGGCGGCCGCCAGGGCAGGCAGCTGCACCATGGCCGTGGTGGCGGCCTCACTGAGTTTGCCTAGCCCGTAGGGCAACATCCCGATCGCAAACACCGCCACAGCCAGGGCCATGGCAGGGATGGTTTCGCGGGGGGCAACCGCGGCAAGGTTCACATCAAGCCGGCCATGGGCCACTGGATCGATGAGCGGCGTTACCGCCAGCCGGCCGAAGAAGGCACGGTTCACCAGCAGCAGGAAGTACACCGCCGTCAGGCCCGAGCCCACCATCGAGAGCAGCGTGGCCACGGGGTAGGCGCTGATGCTGCCGCGGAACACCATGAATTCGGAGATGAAGCCCGCCATGCCCGGCATGCCGGCGCTCGCCATCACCCCCACGATCATTAAGGTGCCGGTGAACGGCAGGCCACGCTCGGGGTTGAGCAGGCCGTGCAGCACCGTGAGATCACGGGTGCCGGTTTTGCGATACACGATCCCCACCAGCAGGAACAGCAGCGCTGAGATCAGGCCGTGGCTCACCATCTGGAACACCGCCCCGAGGATCGACACTGGCGTGACCGCCGCAGCTGCAAGCAGGATGTAGCCCATGTGGCCCACGGAGCTGAAGGCCACCATGCGTTTCATGTCTGTTTGGGCGATCGCCGCCAGGGAGCCAAACAGCACCGAAACCGCCGCCCAGATCGCCAGCCCCGGTGCCAGCAGCGCCCAGGCCTCCGGGAACAACCCCATGCAGAAGCGCAGCAGCCCGTAAGTGCCGAGCTTCAGCAGCACCCCCGCCAGCAGCACCGAAACCGGCGTGGAAGCCTGGGTGTGGGCATCGGGTAGCCAGTTGTGGAAAGGAAACAGCGGCACCTTGATGCCGAAGCCGATCAGCAGCGCCCCCAGCAACACCAGCTGGCTACCCATCGCCAGCCGTTCGCTGGTGACAGGCGTGAGGCTGAAATCCACCGTGCCGGTGTACAGGGCAAGGCCCAGGAAGGCCCCCAGGATCAGCATCCCGGAAGCGGCGGTGAAGATCAGGAACTTGGTGGACGCATAGGCCCGGTTGACCCCGCCCCAAACGGCGATCAGGCACCACAGGGGGATCAGTTCGAGTTCATAGAAGAGGAAGAAGAGCAGCAGGTTCTCGGCCAGAAAGGCACCATTGACGGCCCCACTGATCACCAGCAGCAGGGCGAAATAGATGCGCGGCCGCTTGTCGATGTCGCGGGTGCAGATGCCCGCCACCAGGGTTAAGGCACCGTTGATCAGCACCAGAGGCAACGAGAGCCCATCAACGCCGAGCTTGTATTCGAGCCCCAGGATGTCGACCCAAGGGAAGGACTCCTGCAGTTGCATGGCGCTGTTGCCGGGGTCAAAGCGGGCCAGCACCACCAGGCTCCAGGCCATCTGCAGGCCCAGCACCAGCAGCGTGACCGTGCGCATGCGCCCCTCTGCCGGCCTGCCGGGCCAGAGGGCCAGCAACAGGACTCCGGCGAAAGGAATCAGCAGCAGGATGCTCAGCATGGTGGGCCCCTCATCTGTTGAACCACTGCAGGGGTAACCACTGCAGCGAGGCCAGCAGCAGCACGATCGCCGCAACAACCGTGAGCACATAGCTCTGCAGCTGGCCGCTAACCACAAGCTTCAGACCCTCGGCGCTGGCAAGAGACAGCCGCCCGATGCCGTTCACCAGACCGTTGACGAGCGTACGGTCGAACCAGACGGTCAGCCGGGCCAGTCCCGCCACCGCCGCCACGATCGTCACCCGGTAAATCTTCTCGGTGTAGAAGTCGAAGGCGAGCAGGTCCCGCAGCGCTCTCAACGGCTGGAGCATCGATCGCGACCAGAACGTGTCCAGCCCCACAAGGGCGCCGGCGGTCACCCCGACCAGGCCGCTGGCGCAAACGGCGATGGCGGTGATCCGGGAGAAGGACGCCAGGCCGGGCACGGGATCAAGCCGGGCCATCAGGGCCGGCATCAAGGCCACCAGCACAGTGAGGATCACCATCGGCAGGGCCATGAGCCAGTTCACTTCTGGAGCACGCTTGGTTTTCGGCTTGGCCGGGCCGAGGAAAACCTGGCGGTACACGCGCGTGAGGTTGAACGCCGTCAGGACGTTGGTGAGGAGCACCACGGCGGCGAAGAACGGGGCCCTGGAGCCCAGCCCCTCCACCATCAGGCCGAAGCTCCAGAAACAGCCCAGGGGTAGCAGGCCCACCAGTCCGGCGCCGGCCACCAGGTAGGCCGTGGTGGTGGCCGGCATGCGCGACCCCATGCCTCCCAGTTCGGTGAGGTCCTGGCAGTTCGTGGTGGCGATCACGCTGCCCACGCTCATGAAGAGCAGCGCCTTGGCCAGTCCGTGGGCGAACAGCAGCAGCAGGGCAATCCCCGTTTGCTGCAGGGCGATGGCGATGAACACCAGACCCAGGTAGGAGGTGGTGGAGTAGGAGAAGGCCCGCTTGATGTCCACCTGGGCGATGGCCACCAGGGCCCCAGCCACGGCGCTGATGGTGCCCACAACCAGCAGCACGTTGACGGCCAGGGGCGATAAGCGCAGCAGCGGCATCACCTTCAGCAGCACCAGGGCGCCGGCGGTGACGACCACCGAGTTGCGCAGAATCGAGGCTGGATTCGGCCCCTCCATCGCCTCATCCAGCCACAGGTGCATGGGGAACTGGGCACATTTGCCCATCGGACCGGCGATCAGCCCCAGGCCCAGCAGCGTCCCGGCCATGGGCGAGAACGCACCACTGGCGTCGGCCTCGGCAGCCCAGACGTAAAGGTCCTTGAACTCCATTGAGCCCGCCCAGGCCGAGAGCGCCACCATGCCCATCAGCAGAAGCACATCACCCACCCGCTTAGTGAGAAAGGCGTCGCGGGCGGCGGTCACCACCAGGGGCTGGGCATACCAGAAGCCCACCAGGAGGTAGGTGGAGAGGGTGAGCATCTCCAGCAGGAAATAGCTCATGAACAGGCTGCTGCTCAGCACCACTCCTGCCAGGGCTCCCTCGAAGAAGCCAACCAGGGCATAGAAACGGGCCAGCGACCATTCCTTGTCCAGGTAGCCGAGGGCGTACACCTGGCCCAGCAGGCTCATCCCGGTGACCAGCTCGAGCGCCGCCAGGTTCGTGAGCGAAAGGTCGAAGCCGATGCGCAGGTCCAGATCGGCGGCGCGGAACCAGGCAAACTCAAGGTGCTGGGGCCCCAGCTGCCACACCTGCTGCAGGATCAGGCTGCTGTGCACCACCGCCAACAGGGTGCCGAGCAGGTTGAGGTAGGCCGCCGGCCGGGGGCCGTTGCGCCTGATCCATCCGGCCGCCCACGGCAGGGAGAGCACGACGCTGCCGAACCCGTAGAGCGGGATCAGCCAGACCATCTGGATGGAGTGGGGCATGGGCAACGCCAAGGTCAGAGCCGACCGCAACGGGTCAACTGGATGGGTCGATCGATCGCCGCATTTGGGTATCCGGGTCTGTTCATTGTCATCTCTCCAGCAGAACCTCTGCTAAAGGCTCGGGGCGATGCCTGCGCCGGCTCCAGCCGTCGTGGCCGATGGGTCGGCCGGATCGGTTCAAACGATGAAGCGAAACGTCACCATCATTAGAAGGTGGCTCTCTGATCCACTCCCCCCCGGCCATTGCGGTCGATCTGCCCAAGCCATTCCTTCAGATCTTCGCCATGCTGCCGCTCCTCCTCACACAGGTCACGAAAAAAGGAGCCATTCGACTCATCACGCACGACCGTGCAGAAGCGCGCCGCTTCGTCGTAGAGCAGAACCAGATCCTCCTCAAGTTCGAGGTCTTGATGGAGAAGCTGATACAGATCGGACCCGGTCCGCACCGGCCGCAACTGGGAGGCGGCAGGGGCTACCCCCAGCGTGAGCATGCGCTCGATGATCCGCTCGGCATGCCGCAGCTCTTCCACGGTTTCACGCCGGAACCGATCGGCAGCCTCAGCCTGACCCCACAGGGCGACCAGGGAGGTCTGGGTCATGTACTGCTGCACCGCGGAGTATTCAAGGGTGAGGGCCCTGCCCAGGTAGCCCAGCACCCGTGGATGAACACCGACCACCACGCTCAACTCCTCCGGTCAGCACCGCTGGGGACAAGAACGGGCTCCACTTCGACATGGGGACGGGCGATGATGTGGGCTGCGACCAGGCCGTCGCCAACCCGCTCACAGGCATCGGCTCCAGCCCGAACGGCCGCATTCACCGCTCCGGTTTCGCCGCGCACCATGACGGTGACATAGCCGCCTCCCACGAATTCGCGGGACACCAGGGTGACTTCGGCGGCTTTGGTCATGGCGTCAGCCGCCTCGATGGCGGGGACAAGGCCGCGGGTCTCGATCATGCCGAGGGCGATGCCGTGAGGAAGAGAGGCCATGGCGGGTTTCGTTGGGGTGGGTTGGGGGGATTTTGGGGACGGGGGCTTGCTGGGCCTGGAGCCCTGCTCGGCTGGAGTGGAAGGAGGAGTGGCCGGAGGATCCTGGGTCTCCGGGGTGTCTGGGACGGCGGGGGTGGCTGGGGCGGCCGCAGCCGCTGGCAATGCTTTGGCCGTGGTGCTGCTCACGCTCCGACTGGCGGTGGTGCGACGGGAGGAGGGTTGTCGGGGCGTGGGAGTGGCCATGGAGGCGGAATCGAATGGACGGGATCAGGTGGAGGGAAGCAGCGAGGGGAGGGCTTGAAGCCGGGGGGATTCAGCCATCTGGATCCCAGAAATCAATGATCCCACCGATGGTGAGGTCGGTCTGGAGGTCGGGATCGCCGGAGGCAAACCGTGCTGCCGAGCCACTGGCGGTGAACACCCAGTTGCCTGGAGAGGCGCCGACCGGATCCACCGCGACACTGAATTTTCCCTTGTTGGAACGCAGCACCCGCAGATTGCAATGGCGCAGACCATCCACCCGTTGGCTGCAGACCAGGGAACCCGTCACCTGCATGATCTCCATCAGGCTCGGCCCTCGGGTGCATTGCCGCTTTCGGGATCCCAATGGTCGATGATCCCCACGATGGTGAGATCGCTGGGGTAGGACTTGCTGCCGGCCGCCTCGCGGGCCGCTGAACTTCCCACGCAGATCACCCAATCCCCAGGGATGCAACCCACCGCATCCACCGCCACTTTCTGGGAGCTGCCATCAAGCACGACCTGGAGGTGCTTGTGCTCGAAGCCCGGGATCCGATTGGTGGAAACGAGCGGCTTGACGACCTTGCAGATCAACATCTCAATGCCCCCCTGCCGCGTCGAGGTTGATGGATGACCCTACGGCCTCGGCAGGGGCATGCTGGTCTCGGTCCCGCACCGTGAGCAGGGTGTGGAGCAGGCCCTCCCGGCAAAGCTCCCCGTAGCGGCTGCGGAGGGCGGCTTCGGCGCGACGGCCGTGCTGAATGGCCCGCTCCCTCGCGCCGGGCACACTGCCGTGGTAGTCGAACCGAACCACCACCGGAACGGGCAAGCCTCGCGACACGTTCAGTCCGGTGAAGATCTTCACGCCGACATCAAGATCGGCGGCACCTTCCTCGACGGTGTCGAGGTGGGCGAAGTAGGTGAGATTGCGCAGGTGAATTTCCTTGAAACCGATGCCCACGCCAATGAAGCGCTCGGCGTGGCCGGCGTCGGGATAGGCACCGCCATGGAAGGTGCGCACATAATCGATCTGGGAGATGTTGTGCTCCACCAGCCGTGTGATCATTGTCACCATGCCCTCGTCGGGTTCGCGGGCAGCTGCCGCCGCCACCATCGAGCGAAGCTTGTGGCGGCCAGCCTCAGGGTTCAGCTGCAGGGTGGCGGCATGGGCCTCGCCGGCATCGAGCCAGGTGTCGAGGTCCGTGGTGCCATCCCTGGAGGGCACATGGACCCGGATCGCATCGGTGTCGGTGTCGAGCCCGATCAGCAGCAGATCCACGGAGGCCCCGCAGCAGAAGCTGTTCTCGACCGCCTGCTGGAAGTCCATCAGCCGTGACATTCCGCTGGAGGCGGCGAGGGTGTCATTGGACTGGTGCGCCGCGCAGCCTTCATGGCTCGGGTCCACGGAGCTGAAGTGGTACACCACCACCTTGAGGTAACGGGTGGGCGCACTGGCCTGGTTCGGGCGACCTTCCCGGTAGCGCAGGTGCTCGGTCTTCACCCACCGATCCACAGTGTCCTCAACGTCGAACATCGCTCCGGCATGGGGCCGGCGTCGCACCGAGCTGAACGGCAGACGAAGGGCGTAGCTGATCGTGTGGGCCAGGCGGCCATCGGCGCAGGGGGTCACATCAAGCAGATGGAAACCGCAATCCAGCAGAAAGGCATTGAAGGCCTGGGCGGCGGGGGTGCCATCGCGGCAATCGAGTGGATCATCGCGAAAGAACGATTCACTCACCTGTCCATAGGTTTCGAAGACGCACCAGGCAAAGAGGGTGCGCATGTCGAGCTGGCTGACCCAGGCCTTCTCAAGGATGGCCGTGGGCAGGGAAAACCCGAGCTCAGCTTCGGCATGGCGCTGGGCCTGCGCAACGAAATGGTCGTCATGCTGCAGGGCGGAGAGCCGTTTCAGCACGGGGACGATCCGATCGAAGGCCCCCTTCACCGAGGACTCGTAGTCATGCAACCGAGCGTTGCCGGCCTGGTCAGCCAGGGGATGACTCGGTCCCGTGGTGATCGGCCGCCAACGGCGTACGGGGCGGTCCCTGGCAGGCTCGCTTCGCTGGGCCGGCGCGATCTTGGCCTGGTGATCCGGGGTTTCGAGTGCAAGGCCGGGAATCTCGGCGGGGAACAGGCCCATCGGCCGGTCCGATGGGGGCCGCCGGCTTGGCGCTGTTGGCGCCAAGGGCCGATCCCCGGTGGCATGGCGTCGCGGGATTGGCAAGGTCAGCTCAGGGGGGAGAAGGGAAACGATGCCATCAACCTCGGGCGCCGCCTGAGACCGTGATCAGGGAACCCTGGTCGGTGTTGCCGCTGGAGCCGGTCACGCGGCTGACCGGTTTCGTCACCTCTTCGTTGCGCTTGGGCTGGACCCCAGCCATGGCCGGCATCGGGCCGGTGCGGGTCGGATTGCGGCGACGGGCCGAGACCCCTTCGGTGCCCGTGACCCGCTTGCCCCGGTCCCAGTCATCTCCCGTGATGTGCAGACCGGCGGAGATGCCTTCACCGGTGACCCGAGAAACCGGTCGGCTGTCTTCATCGACGCTGACGGGAGCCTTGGCGGGAACATTCATGGCCGCACCGGCGTACTGGGGAGCGCGGCGGTCAAAACGGAACTGCTCGGTGCCGGTGACCTTGTCACCGGCCAGGTCAAAAGGGCCGGTGATCCTGGCGCTGGTTTCATAGCGCGTGCCGGTGACGGCACCGCTGCGTTCAGGCTGCTGCTGGGCCGCCCTCGCCGGGGACTGGACGCTGAACTGTTGCCAGGGCTGGGGTTCCAGGGGCTGGGGAAAATCAGCCGCGGGGCTCTGGGCAACAGCGCAGGCCTCGTTGTACTGATCCACACCCACGTAGGGGGTGCCGGTGAGGGGTTCGCAGGCCCCCTTGCTGGCGCCCGTCATCACGCCACCGATGCCCGGCTGAATGCCGCTGAGCCTTGGCCCCGGGGTGCCACGGCCCATCGGGGTGCGCTGACGAATGGTGTTGACCGCCGAAGGCGCGCACCATTCGCCTGCTTGCTCCAGGCCCGCATAGGGGGTGCCGGTGACCGCCTTGCAGGTGCCGGGTTCATCGCCGGTGACCTTGGACGAGCGTCCGGTGCTGGTGCCGGAGACCACCAATTGCTTGTTGGTGAGGCTGAAGCTCACCTTGGCGGCCTCGGCTTCAGGGCGGGCACCGCAGAAAGTGTCGTACTGCTGGCTGCCGATGTATTCATCCCCCGTGACCCGGCGGCAGGTGCCGGGCTCATTGCCGGTGACCTTGTCGCTGCGGCCGACGAGGGTGCCGGTGATGCCCGTTCCCCGCAGGGTGTGCACCTCTCCCACCTTGGCGGGGGCCTTCCCTGGGGTGGCTGTGGAATCGGAGCCGACGTACTGGGTGCCGGTGGTGCGAAGGCCGGCGCCGTGCTCGTCGCCGGTCACCTTCTCGGAACGGCCCACCATCACGCCGGAGACGGGGCGGCCGGCCAGGGTCTGGCCGAGCCCGACCTTGCGGGGGGCAGGGCTTGACACGCCGCAGTAAGCGGCCGACTGGTTCGCGGATAGATACTCGGTGCCGGTGACGATCTTGCAGGTCCCTGGCTCATCACCGGTGACCTTCTCGGAGCGACCGACCTCATTGCCGGTGACTTTGTTGCCGTGGCTGGTGGCCGTCACTGCCACCTTGGCTGGCTGCAGGGGCTGGGGCTCGCCCTGGCAGAACGACCGGAAGATATCGGCGCCCATGTATTCGGTGCCGGTGATCGGCCGACAGGTGCTCGCTTCATTCCCTGTGGTCTTCAGGGAGCGGGTGGCCTGGGTGCCGGTCACCAGCTGGCCACGGCTGGTCTCACCAACACCCACCTTCCAGGTGGCGTCCTGGGCACCAGCCACCTTGCTGGGGCCTCGGCGAGGTCCCGTCGGCCTGGTGACTCCTGTGCAGCCGCCGACGGCAGCCGCACCGTTCTTGCTTTTCAGATCCCGAATGCGATGGGCCAGATCCCGGCTGCTCATGTCGGGATTGGTCTGCCGCACCACGGCGGCGGTGCCGGTGGAACCATTGATGGCGGCCGACTTGCCGTGCTTGGACTGGGCTTCGCGGCGGGCGAGGACCACGGCACGGCTGGGGTTGTGCTGGGCGGAACGCTTCGGCCCGTTGCGATGATTCGGGTTGGACTTGGTGGCTTGGCGCTGGGCCGAACCTTCGCTGAACAACGGCCTGGAGGCGCGGGTTGGTTCGGTCGTGCTGGCTTTGGCCGAAGCTGCAACGGCCGGTTCAAAGGCGGTGGCCGCCGGGCTGGCCGGCGCCGGGGCGGTGCGGGTGCGGTCCTTGCTGGTGTCAGCACGCTTGCCCCGCTTGCTGAGGGCCTCGCGGCGAGCCAGCACCAGATCGCGGCTTGGGTTGGAAATCGGAGCACGGTTGCGGGGCTGGCTGCTTGCCTGGTGGCGGCTGGCAGGACCGGGCTGGCTCAACATGGGCACGGGTAGCGCCGATGCGACGACGGGTGCAGCAGCCCGGGTCGGGCGGGCCTCGGAGGCGCTGCGGACCCGGTCGGGACTGCTGGCAAAACGCTTCTCAGCCGTTTTTCCGGCGGTGGAGAGCGCCAAACGACGTGCAAGGGCCGCTTCGCGACTGGATTGAGTTGCCATATCCGCCCGGTGAGTAAGTGGCCTGAACAATTCAGAGGTAAGGGTGGTCCCGGCTTATGCCGGGACCTGCTATTCCCTTCAGCGTGCTTCGAACACGACGAAACAGGAGCCCTGGCTCTGGGTGTAGGCGTCGTAGCCGACGAGCCGGACATGGTGATCGGGGTAGGCCCGATGGCAGGCCTCGAGTTCGCTGACGATCACGCCGAGATCCTTCTCACCGAAGAAGGGCAGCTTCCAGTACGACCAATAGGTGACCATGGAGCGGCTGGGGTGAACGTGCTCGACCAGGGGACTCCAGCCCTGGGCAATGATGTAAGCGATCTGGTCGTAGATCTCGTCCTGGGAGAAGGGGGGCAGAAAGCCGAATGTCTCCAGGGTGGCGACTGTTTGATAGTCACCCACGGTGCTCATGAAGGGCATGGGGGGCCTTGGTTGGGTGGAGGGGAACAGGGAACGCTTCAGTTGACGTCAAGCTTGTCGACGGTGTCGAACTCGAACTTGATCTCCTTCCAGGTCTCGAGGGCGATCGCCAGCTCAGGGCTGTGCTTGGCCGCTTCGAGCAGGATGTCGCGGCTTTCCTTCTCGATCTCGCGTCCGGCGTTGCGGGCCTTGACGCAGGCTTCGAGGGCGACGCGGTTGGCGGCGGCGCCTGCGGCGGATCCCCAGGGGTGACCGTGGGTGCCACCACCGAACTGGAGCACGGAGTCGTCACCGAAGATCGCCACCAGGGCGGGCATGTGCCAGACGTGGATGCCGCCGGAAGCCACGGCGAAGACGCCGGGCATCGAACCCCAGTCCTGATCGAAGAAGTTGCCGCGGCTGCGATCTTCGGGGATGAAGGATTCGCGCAGCTGGTCGATGAAGCCCAGGGTGGTCTGGCGATCACCTTCGAGCTTGCCCACCACGGTGCCGGTGTGGAGCTGGTCACCACCGGAGAGGCGCAGGCACTTGGCCAGCACCCGGAAGTGAATGCCGTGCTTGGGATGGCGGTCGATCACCGCGTGCATGGCGCGGTGAATGTGCAGCAGCATGCCGTTCTTGCGACACCACTTCGACAGACCGGTGTTGGCGGTGAAGCCCCCGGTGATGTAGTCGTGCATGATGATCGGCTGACCCAATTCCTTGGCGAACTCGGCCCGCTCGTACATCTCTTCCGGGGTGGCGGCGGTGCAGTTGAGGTAGTGCCCCTTCTTCTCCCCGGTTTCCTGCTGGGCCGACTCAACGGCTTCAGCGACGAACTCAAAACGGTTCTGCCAGCGCTGGAACGGCTGGGAGTTGATGTTCTCGTCGTCCTTGGTGAAGTCGAGACCGCCGCGGAGGCATTCGTAGACCACCCGGCCGTAGTTCTTGCCGGAGAGGCCGAGCTTCGGCTTGATGGTGCAACCGAGCAGGGGACGGCCGTACTTGTTCATCCGGTCGCGCTCGACGCAGATGCCGTTCGGCGGTCCCGGGCAGGTCTTGATGAAGGCCATCGGGAAGCGGATGTCTTCCAGGCGCAGGTGGCGCAGGGCCTTGAAGCCGAACACGTTGCCCACCAGGGAGGTGAGCACGTTGGTGATCGAGCCCTCCTCGAACAGGTCGAGGGGGTAGGCGATGAAGGCGTAGAAGGATTCCTTGTCGCCTGGAACGTCTTCGATGCGATAGCAGCGGCCCTTGTAGAAGTCGAGGTCGGTGAGGAGTTCAGACCAGACCGCCGACCAGGTGCCGGTGGAGGATTCAGCGGCCACGGCGGCTGCCACCTCTTCGCGGGGAACACCTTCCTGGCCGGTGACCTTGAAGCAGGCCAGCAGGTCGGTGTCCAGGGGAACGTAGTCAGGAGTCCAGTAGGTATCCCTGTACTCCTTGACCCCGGCGTCGAATTTCTTGCTCATGGGGAGAATCTGTGGGTGGATCGGTTGGGAAGGGGAGGGCTGGGCGCCCGTCGGTTCAGGGGCGCGTCAGATCTCAGTCCTTCGACCCGACTCCGAAGCTGCTGGTCAGGGCCGGCTCCACTTCCCTGTGGGGACGGGCAATGATGTGGGCAGCCACGAGGCCGTCGCCGACCCGCTCGCAGGCGTCAGCCCCGGCGCGAACGGCGGCGTTGACGGCGCCCGTTTCGCCGCGGACGAGGACGGTGACGTAGCCACCACCCACGAACTCACGGCCGATCAGGCGGACTTCCGCCGCTTTGGTCATCGCGTCAGCAGCTTCGATGGCAGGCACCAGGCCGCGCGTTTCGATCATGCCGAGGGCAATGCCCATGGTTTCACTCGCCATTGACGACTCCGGGACAGAGAAAGGAGGTTCGATGAGAACAGTGCTCTTCGACGTACCCCGCCGTCAAGCCAATTGGGTGTTCTTTCCCATCAAGGTCCGTAGTGGTCTCGATAAGCAGTGCTCATCCATGCTTAGAACCATGAAGCAATATGAAGGAAACAGCGAAACCGGGCGACGGAATTCCTTCGTCGGGGCGGCTGGGAGTAGCCAGGAAGAGTTTGATCGACCCTCACCATGGCCGCCACGCCCACCCTGCCGCCGCTGATCAAGGAAAGCGGCCAACGGGAGGTGTTCTGCGGCCTCACCTCGATCGTCTGGCTGCACAGGCGCATGCCCGACGCCTTCTTCCTGGTGGTCGGCAGTCGGACCTGCGCCCACCTGATCCAGTCGGCGGCCGGGGTGATGATCTTCGCCGAGCCCCGCTTCGGCACGGCGATCCTGGGGGAGCGCGACCTGGCCGGCCTGGCTGACGCCAACGAGGAGCTCGATCGGGTGGTGGGCGACCTGCTGGCCCGCCGTCCTGAGATCCGAACCCTCTTCCTGGTGGGCTCCTGTCCCTCGGAGGTGATCAAGCTCGACCTGGCCAAGGCCGCCGAGCGGCTCAGCCGCCGCATGGAGGGGCGGGTGCGGGTGGTCAACTACTCCGGCAGCGGCATTGAAACCACCTTCACCCAGGGCGAAGACGCCGCGTTGACGGCCCTGGTGCCGCTGCTCCCCAGCACGGACGAAGACCAGCTGATGCTGGTGGGCACCTTGGCTGATGGGGTCGAGGATCGCTTCCTCAGCCTGTTCGAGCGGTTGGGGGTGGGGCCGGTGCGCAGCCTGCCGCCACGCCGGTCCACCGACCTGCCTGGCGTGGGCCCCGGCACCAAACTCCTGCTGGCCCAGCCCTTTCTCAGCGACACGGTGAGGGCCCTGGAGCGACGTGGAGCCCGTCGGATTGCCAGTCCGTTCCCCCTGGGGGTTGAGGGCAGCCGCGCCTGGATGGCGAAGGCTGCGGCCGCCTTCGGTGTCGCTGACGACCGGGTGGCGGAACTGCTTGACCCGCTGGTGGAACGGGGCCGCCGCGCCCTGGAGCCGCTGCGGCGCCAACTCGAAGGCAAGCGCCTGTTCCTGATGCCCGACTCCCAGCTTGAGATTCCCCTGGCCCGCTTCCTCAGCCGCGAGTGCGGCATGGAACTTGTCGAGGTGGGCACGCCTTACCTCGACCGGCAGCTGATGGCCGAGGAACTGGCCCTGTTGCCGCCGGGTACCCAGCTCAGCGAAGGGCAGGATGTGGAACGTCAGCTGGAGCGGGTTCGCGCCAGCCACCCTGACCTGGTGGTCTGCGGCTTGGGCCTGGCCAATCCCCTGGAGGCCGAGGGGATCGCCACCAAGTGGTCGATCGAGCTCGTGTTCAGCCCCATCCACGGCATCGACCAGGCCGCCGATCTGGCCGAACTCTTTGCCCGTCCCCTCCACCGCCGAGAGCTTCTGCAATGGAACTGACCCTCTGGACCTACGAAGGCCCACCCCACGTGGGCGCCATGCGCATCGCCGCCTCGATGGAGGGGGTGCACTACGTGCTCCACGCTCCCCAGGGCGACACCTACGCCGACCTGCTGTTCACGATGATCGAGCGGCGCGATCGCCGCCCCCCCGTCACGTACACCACCTTTCAGGCGCGTGACCTGGGTGGCGACACGGCCGAACTGGTGAAGAACTCGATCCAGCAGGCGGTGGATCGGTTCCGCCCCGACGCCCTGCTGGTAGGGGAAAGCTGCACCGCCGAGCTGATCCAGGACCAACCGGGATCGTTGGCAGGGGGGATGGACCTCGGCGTGCCGGTGGTGAACCTGGAGTTGCCCGCCTACTCCAAGAAGGAGAACTGGGGAGCTGCCGAAACCCTCTATCAGCTGTGCCGCACCCTGCTTCGGGAGCGGATGCCCGCGCCGGGCAGTCCGCGGCCGGCTCCGGATCGCTGGCGGGCCGAGGGTCGACGTCCGCGGGTGAACCTGCTGGGCCCAACCCTGCTGGGCTTCCGCTGCCGCGACGACATCAAGGAACTGAGGGGCCTGCTGGACGACCACGGCATCGATGTGAACCTGGTGGCGCCGATGGGCGCCCGGCCCGCCGACCTGCTGCGGCTGCCGGAGGCCGATGCCAACCTCTGCCTCTACCCGGAAGTGGCGGGGCCCCTGTGCAGTTGGCTTGAGCGCAGCTTCGGCACGCCGGTGGTCCGCACCGTGCCGATCGGGGTTGGGGCCACGCGCCGGTTCCTCCACGAGCTGAGCAGCTTGCTGGGGCTGGAGCCACCCCGTGAAGACGAGGCGGATCTGCGCTCCCGCCTGCCCTGGTACTCCCGCTCGGTGGATTCCACCTACCTCACCGGCAAGCGGGTGTTCATTTTTGCCGATGCCACCCACGCCATCGCGGCAGCGCAGATCGCGGCCGGCGAATTGGGTTTCACCGTGGTCGGCCTCGGCACCTACAGCCGCGAGCTGGCCCGCGAGGTGCGGGCCGCCGCCCAGGAGCTGGGCCTGGAGGCGCTGATCACCGACGACTACCTCGCCGTGGAGAAGGCGATGGGCGAAGCCGCTCCCGAACTGGTGCTGGGCACCCAGATGGAGCGCCATAGCGCCAAACGGCTGGGCCTGCCCTGCGCCGTGATCAGCGCGCCGCTGCATGTTCAGGATGTGCCGGCCCGCTACGCGCCTCAGATGGGCTGGGAAGGGGCCAACGTGATCTTCGACACCTGGGTGCATCCGCTGATGATGGGCCTGGAGGAGCACCTGATCGGCATGTTCAAGGAGGACTTCGAGTTCGTCGAAGGGCACCGCAGCCACCTCGCCGAAGGGGCCCCGGCCCGCTCCGCACCCACGCCTGAGCCAGCTCTGGCAACGGCCACCCTGGCCCCTCTGGATGGTGGGGCGAAAGCCGCGCCGGTGTGGAGCACCGACGGGGAGGCGGCCCTCGGCAAGATCCCCTTCTTCGTGCGCGGCAAGGTGAGGAAGAACACCGAGACCTTCGCCCGGGACCAGGGCCTGGCTGCGATCACCGAGGAGGTGCTCTACGACGCCAAGGCCCACTACAGCAGGTAGTTGATCCGGGGAGGATGTTTCGGTTTGCACCACCCGCTCGCAGGGCCGGCTCCACTGGTCTTCCATGGAGCAAGTGCCAGTGTCTGGCCCCGCTTTAGGCAAGGATCCCACCAATGACCGCCACCCTGACGACGCCGACCACACGCGGTGAAGACGGAGAAGGAAGCCTCCAGGTGCATCAGGACGCGGCCATGGCCATCGAGGAGGGCGCCCTGGTGATCGCCGTCTACGGCAAGGGCGGCATCGGCAAGTCCACCACCTCCTCCAACCTCTCGGCCGCCTTCTCGAAGCTGGGCAAGCGGGTGCTGCAGATCGGCTGCGATCCCAAGCACGATTCCACCTTCACCCTCACCAAGAAAATGGTGCCCACGGTGATCGACATCCTCGAAACCGTGGACTTCCACACTGAAGAGCTCCGCCCCGAAGACTTCGTGTTCGAGGGCTACAACGGCGTGATGTGCGTGGAATCGGGCGGCCCGCCGGCCGGCACCGGCTGCGGCGGCTACGTGACCGGGCAAACGGTGAAGCTGCTCAAGGAGCACCACCTGCTCGAAGACACCGACGTGGTGATCTTCGATGTGCTGGGTGATGTGGTCTGCGGCGGCTTCGCCGCTCCCCTGCAGCACGCCCACTACTGCCTCATCGTGACTGCCAACGATTTCGATTCGATCTTCGCCATGAATCGGATCATGCAGGCGATCAACGCCAAGGCCAAGAACTACAAGGTGCGTCTTGGCGGCGTGATCGCCAACCGCTCCGAAGACACCGACCAGATCGACAAGTTCAACGAGCGCACCGGCCTGCGCACCATGGCCCACTTCAAGACCGTGGATGCCATCCGCCGCTCCCGCCTCAAGAAATGCACGATCTTTGAAATGGACGACGACAGCCCGGAAGTGGTGGCCGTTCAGCAGGAGTACCTGAGCCTGGCCCAGAAGATGCTCACCGATGTGGAGCCCCTCCCGGCCGAACCCCTCAAGGATCGCGACATCTTCGATCTGCTCGGCTTCGATTGACCAACAGCCCGCCATCGGAGCCTGGCGGACATCCATTGCTCCCAGCTGAGTCCGGGGCCTGAGGACCATCCCTGACGCAATCGATGAAGATCGTGCTGGCGCCAGATTCCTTCAAGGGCTCGATGACGGCCATGGAGGTGTGCAACGCTCTTCAACAAGGTGTGTGCCGGATTGTGCCCGGCGCTGAATTGGTTGCCCTGCCGATGGCCGATGGCGGTGAAGGCACCACCGAGGCCCTCGTTGCCGCCTGCGGTGGTGAGCGGGTCAGCGTTGCTGCCACCGGGCCCCTGCCGGGCCACCGGCAATCGGTCGAAGGCGTGATCGGGTTGATTCACGACGGACACACCGCAGTGATTGAGATGGCCTGTGTCTCGGGGTTGCCTCTCGTGCCCTTGTCCAGGCGAAATCCACTCCACACCACCACCTATGGCACCGGCGAGCTGATCGCTGCCGCCCTGGATCGGGGCGCGCGCCAGCTGATCGTGGGGATCGGCGGCTCGGCCACCAATGATCTGGGTGCCGGCATGGCCCAGGCGCTTGGCGTCCGCTTCCTGCGGGCCGATGGGACGGAGTTGCTCGAGCCGATCACGGCTGAACGGTTGGCCGACGTGGCCCGGATCGATCCAGCAGGTCTCCATCCGGCTGTGGCCCGTAGCCGCATCCTGGTGGCCTGTGATGTGGACAACCCGCTGCTGGGGCCCCAGGGCTGCAGTGCGGTTTTCGCTCCGCAGAAAGGGGCCAGCCCTGCGGGCGTGGCCAGGCTCGAAGCCAACCTCACCCGCGCGATCGATCTGATCGAAGCGACCCTGGGCCTTCGGGTCCGGCTTCAGCCCGGCGCCGGTGCGGCCGGGGGCCTGGGCGCCGGACTGATGGCTTTTCTCGGCGCCGAACTGCGACCGGGTATCGACCTGGTCCTCGAGGCCAGCGGCTTTGCCGCAGCCGTTCAGGGTGCGCAGCTGGTCTTGACCGGCGAGGGCAGGATCGACCAGCAGACAACCCATGGCAAAACAATCAGTGGGGTAGCACGCCTCTCGCAGCAGCAGGGAGTGCCGGTGGTGGCCATCGTCGGCAGCATCGGTGCCGGCGCTGATCTCCTCTACCGCAGCGGTTTGACCAGCATCGTTTCTTTGGTGCCTGGTCCGGTGAGCCTTCAGGACGCCATGGAGCAGGGCCGGGGCATGGTGGCGGACACAGCCGAACGGGTGATGCGGCTGTTCCTGGCCAGGGGCAGCGGGGCGAGCCCAGGCGGCTGAAAACGCGCTGGTTCCCTTGAAGCTGTCAGATCTCCGCTGCCGCCCGCTCCACCAGCCGCCGCGCCACCGCCTGCACACCGGTATGGGCATAGGTGTCGGTGAAGGCATCAAGAAAGGCGGCCAGCTGATCCATCCGCCCTTGCCAGGGTCCGATGCTGCCCTCCAGGGCATGCACGGCTCTCTGCCCAGAAAGGCCCAGCTGGCCCACGAAACCACCGGCCCAGCCCAGCCACTGATCCACCCCTTTGCGCAGGAAGCCCATATGGGCCTCATCACCCCGGCCCGGAATCAGGGCTGCCATCCGGCCATAGGCGGGCAGCTTGCGAAGCTCGCCGCTGCCGGCGGCTCCCAGCAGGCCATCGAGCCTTTGCAAGGCCTGATCGCCGAGGGGCAAGAGGCCATCGAAACAGATCAGGGCAGCCATCCTCACCCGGGCCTCGCCGGCGTAATCAGCCAGAGCGGCGCCAAAGTCGCCGAAGCTGTCTCCCGGCAATCCGTTCACTTGGGTGAAGGCCAGCAGCTCAGCGCCCACCTTCAGGCTCAGGTCCACCGCCTGCAGGGTGTCGCTGGGGGGCGTGATGCTGGAGATCCGCTTGAGCAGGGGCAGCCCCGCCGTGACATTGGCCAGGAAACGCAACCCGCCGGTGGCGTGCTGGGAGCGGTTGACCGCGTCGTAGAGGCTGAGGGCTCGGCCGTAGCCTTCGGCGCGGGCACCGCTGAGCTGATCCGCCCGGGCCCGAACCTGGCGGATCAATTCAGGATCGTTGCTGCCGATCACCTCGCGAATCAGCTGATCGGCGCTGGTGGGGTTGCTCCAGCCGCCAGGCACGAGGGTGCTGATGCCCTTGAGGGCCAGCACGGTGAGATCGCGGCGGGGCAGGCGTTCAAGGCGCTCGAGAACGGTGCGGCTCATGCGGCGGGCTGCAGGGCGGGCTGGGGTTCAGCGTTCGGCGCGAGCTGCTGCAGCGGCTCACCGCTGGCTGGAGGCAGCTGCTTGCCCATGGCACCGGCGGACGGCTCCAGGGCCGCCAACCGGGGCAGATCGAAGGCGCCCAGCAGGGCGTGACGGCGGTCCGGATCCAGGCCACTGCCCTGGCCGATCACCTTGACCTGGAATCGATCCGCCACCAGCAGGGCACTGGCCTGGGGCCCCTGCTCCACCAGGGGCCACCCCTTGATCTGCTGGCCGCTCGATTGGAACTTGGCCCTGGCCTCCGGGGCCGTGGTGGTGTCGGAGATGGCCAGCAGCGCCAGCAGTTCGCCACCGCGCTTGAGCTTGGCCTCGCTGAAGCCCCGCTTCTCCTGGCTGAACACCACCTCCTCACCGGCCCCTGGTGCGGGGAAGAGACGGTTGAAGGCCGTGCCATTGACCACCTCCTGCTTGGAGATGTCGCCGACGGTGCCGCCCGGCAACCAATCGGAGAAGGGAAGCAGCAGCAGCCCGCCAACGAGAAGCAGGCCAGCCAGTCCAAGACCAAGGACCCAGCGCAATGGACGCGGCATCGGCGTTCTCCTGTTCGGAATTGGTCTTGGACCAGCCATGTCCTAGCAGCGTTTGCCAGGTCAGCTCAGGCGAGACCGACCAACTTCATCGAGAGATCCCACATCTGCTCCGCTGTGCCCTGATCGCTGGCTTTCTCGGAGAGCTCCTGGATGAACTGCTTGCCATTGGCCGATTGGCGGTTGCCCCAGCTCCAGTGGGCACCGGAGCTGGCGAAGCCTGGATCGGCCACCACCAGGGCGACCCGCTCACCGGAGAGCTCCTGGCTCACATACCCCCCGGTGATGGTCTTCTGGAACCAGGGAAAGATGCGCTGGAAGAGGGGATAGCTGTTGCGAAAGAGGGGTGTATCGGCCACGCAGCCGGGATAGAGGGAGGTGAACACGATGCCGGTGCTGGCATTCAAGCGCCGGTGCAGTTCCCGGGTGGTGATCATGTTGCAGAGCTTGCTGTCCTTGTAGGCCTTGCCTGGCTTGAACGGCTTGGCGTTGGCCATGCTGATCGGTGCCTTGAAGCCGCCCTTGAAGCCGGCCAGATCACCCAGATCGGCGGGAGCAGGAATCGGGATCTTGCCGCCGAGCTCCTTGGAGTTGGCCGTCACGGTACCGAGAATCACCAGGCGTCGGGATGGATGGGTGGACTGCTTCAGCGAATCGAGCAGAAGCTGGATCAGCAGAAAATGGCCGAAGTGATTGGTGGCCATCGAGAGCTCATAGCCCTGGGGGGAGCGCCGTGGTTGCTTGAGGAGGGGGAGATACACCGCCGCATTGCAGACCAGGGCATCAAGGGGCCGGCCCGTGGTCTTGAAGGCATTGGCCAGCCGCCTGACGCTCTCGAGATCACCGAGATCCACCTGCAGATGGGTCTGGGCGCCCTCGGGAATCCCCAGGGCATTGGCGGCCGCGCGGGCCTTGCCGGTGTCGCGGCAGGCCATCACCACATGCCAGCCCCGATCCACCAGGGCCTTGGTGGCATGGAGGCCGACGCCCGAGGAGGCGCCGGTGACCAGCACCGTTCCTGGTGCTTGCCCCGCAGTGGAATCAGACGCCATGCTGGCGGATCGCATTGAAGTGCCCTTACCTAAAGACATTGACCTGCCTTCTCAACCTGAAGGGCAGAAGAATTCAACAGAAGAACATCGTTGCCAGCCAGGCCTCACGGCTCAGAGACGGGATTGCAGCGAACGGGATTGCCTGGGCTCTTCCCAGACCACCCGCAGCCGATTCGGAGCGATCCACTGGTCCTGCTCCCGCATCATTTGCTGTTCACCTTCCAGGGCAAAGAGCTTGTCGAAGCGGGTCTGGGCCCGGCGCAGTCGGGCGGTTTCGATGTCGAGAATGGCGCTGAGCTCGCTGTGACGATCCAGACGTTGCTGGTAGGCGGAGGCCAGATGGGTCAGGCTCACGGCGGCCAGCAAGCCGAGCCCCAGCTTGACGGACAGGCCGATCACGCTGCAGAGAAACTCCTGACGCTCGCTGGAAGGCACCGGGAAGGTGAGCGGCGCAGACGAGGAATCGGCCCGCCCCTCCAGGGAACGGAGACCAACCCCGGCAGGCCTTGAGGGTCGGTCCCTGACCAGGCCCCTGGGGCCACGAACCTGAAGACTGCCCAGGGAACGGGAGGGCTGCGCGGTGGTCAAGGCAGAGCTGCGTTGTTCGCCCGCTTCTAACAGCTTCTGTGGGGCGTGCCAAGGCCCTGGCTCTGGATCAGGCGTTGTAGAGGCTGACGCATAGGCGAATCGCCAGCACGCCGGCATGGGCGGCTACCACGAGTGCGATCAGCACTTCCACCTGGCTGAGTGTTGTGACCATGGCCGACGATGAGGAATGATTGTCGCCACCATTGTTCAGCTCGATCTCACCGGTTGCCGCCCCAGGCCCCTCGGTTGTCATAGCTCTTGATGGCTTTCTCCTCGACCACGCTGACGATTTCCGCCAGCCAGATCCGCTCCCTCGATCTCGGCCCCCTCCAACCCTGGCGTGATCTCTCCGCGGCGGCCCTGCTGGAGCGCGCCGGAGAGCTCGAACTTGGCTTCGCGTGGCCCCGGACCGACGGTGATCCCCGGGAACTCTCGGAGTTGGCCGAACTGCGGCTCTGGAGCCTGCGGGCCGATGCGCTCCTTCCCTGGCTGCCGTTGGTGCTGGAGCGAAGCAGCGGCCAACTCTGTCGCCATGTGGCGATGTTGCTGCCCCATGGCTTCAGCCGCAGCGAGGGCATCCGCTTCGCCCCGGAGTGTCTGGAGCTCTGGATCACCCATCGCCTCTTCCTGCTCGACGACTGGAGCCGACTCCATGGCCTCAGTTGCCGAGGCGGGCTGGCGGAGATGGCGGCGATGCTGGGCTTCGAGCTGGATCCCGCCTTCTGGGAGCCCCTCAGCCGTTCAGCCCCAGGCTGATCGCCCGACGGCCGGCATCGGCGGCCAGCAGCAGGGTGACCAGCCGCAGCAACCAGGCCAGGTTCTGCCCGCTGACGCGGTGCAGCCGGTCTGCCGACCACCGGGCGGAGAAGGCAGCGGTTCCCCCTAGCACGATCGCCATCGCGGCCACCATGGTGGGATCCTGAGCGTTCCGGTCCGTTGGCTCCAGGATCTCCCATCGCTTCCCCGTTTCCGAGCCGCTGGCGCTGGATTCCGCCGCTCGCCAACCTGGGCGACTGGCAGATGGCCCTGGATGACTGGCTGCTCGACGAGCTGGTGGCGGGTCGGGGTTCGGCGGTTTTTCGCCTTTACACCTGGTCCGTGCCCACCCTCTCCCTTGGCTTTCACCAGCGCAGGCTCGAGGCCCACTGGGGACTTTTGGAGGAGCAGGGGCGGATCGCCCTGGTGCGGCGACCCAGCGGCGGCCGGGCCGTCCTGCACGGTGGCTGCCTCACCTATGCGCTGCTCTGGCCCGACGCCCCGGGGCCGCGAACCCTGGCCTATCGCCTTGCCAGCCTCTGGCTGCAGGAGGGGTTGGCGAGCCTGGGCCACCCACTGCGCTTTGGAGTCGGGACGACCAACCAGCAAAGCCCCAGCTGTTTCGCCACCAGCACCGCCGCTGATCTGGTCGAAGCCGACGGGGCCAAGCGGGTCGGCAGCGCCCAGCTGTGGCGCCAGGGCCACCTCCTCCAGCACGGCAGCCTGCAGCTCGATCCCACTCCTGAACTTTGGAAGGCCGTGTTCGGCATGGAACCGCCACCGCTTCCAGCGTTGCCGATCGGGGCAGAGGCCCTGGTGAACCATCTCCGCCGTGCGGCAGAAGTGGGCCTGGGGGGGAAGCCTTTCGACGAGCAGCCGCTCAGTAGGGGGGAGTTGGCCGCGATCGAGCCCCGCAGGGAGCGGTTCCAGCTCAGGGCGGCGGCCTCCGCGCCTTCCCTCAGTCCCCTGAACTGACCGCCGCGGTGGTGGCTGGATCCAGGGGACTGGAGCCGGCGATGCCGCGGGCCACCTGGCCAAGGGCCAGACCCATCGGGTAGGCACCCTGGCGCCGGGCAGCCTCGAGCAAGGGTGTCGGCAGGCGGAGCCCCAGGCGCTTGAGGACGGCTTCGGACAGTTCGGGTCGCTCGATCGTGCCGGCGGGAAGGCCCGCGGCACTGAGCACCAGCAGACGGTTCACCCCCGGCTCATCGAGTTGTAAGGCGGCCTGCCACAGCGGCGCCGCTTCCCCGATCGAGGCGAGCGAACTGAGGGGCTCGAGGTGATCACCCACCCGTTCGAGGTCCCAGCGCTGCACCGGCAGCGACTGCAGGGCCCCGTCATCGATCCGGCCCCGCCAGCGGCCCCGATCGCAGACCAGGATCCAGTCGGCGCTCTGGGCTGAATCGTCGCTGCGGCGCATTCCACTGAATTCCTTCAGCGTGGCATCCGCTTCGAGGACGCGAAAGCGACGGCCGGTCGCATCGCGAACCTTCAGATCCCGCAGGGCAGCCTCCAGGGAGAGCAGCTGGAGCTGATTCCGGGAAGAACCAAGGCCGAACCAGCCCAACAGGATCAACCAGAAGGCTCCAAAACCTCCGCCCCGCAACACCAGCAGCGTGCCCATGCCGATTGCCATCAGCGACAGGAAGCGGCCGATCCCCGCCGCCACCTGGATACCGCGGCGCTGGCTGCCGGTGTATTGCCAGACCAGGGCCTTGACGATCAAGCCACCGTCGAGGGGAAGGCCGGGAAGAAGATTGAACAGGCCCAGAACCAGATTGAGGGCTCCAAGCTGTTGCACCATTTCACCGGCCAGGGGGGAGAGATGGGAGACGGAATGGCTGGCGAACAGCAGCAGCCCAGCCAGCACCAGGCTCACGAGCGGCCCAGCGGCGGCAACCTGGAGGGCAGCCAGCGCCGTGCTGCACTCCCGCTCCACCGTGGCGACACCGCCGAGCAGGAACAAGGTGATGCTCCGCACTTTGACCCCATGGGCGATGGCCACAAGCGAATGGCCCAGCTCGTGAAGCAACACCGAGACGAACAGCAGAAGAGCCGTGGCCAGCGCGAGCAGCCAGAGGCTGAACGGGGAAGCCTGGCCGGCGAACTGGGCGCCGTATTGCTGCTGGAAGCCCACGGTGGCCAGGCCCAGGATCACGAACCAGCTGGGATGGATGCGCAGGGGTATCCCCTGGATCCTGAACAGCAACCAACCCTCGCCCACGCGATTCATTCCGGCTATGACTCCGGCGGACCGGTGTCGTCGAAGTCTGATCCTAGAAAGGCCACCGCACCCCTCCGCCGTGCCCGCTCCGTTGTTGAAGATCTGCGGCCTCCGCCAGCAGAGCCAGGCGGCGGCAGTGGCAGGCCTGGGGGTGGATGCCTTAGGGGTGATCGGCGTTCCCGGTTCACCCCGCTGGCTGGAGCCGGCCCACCGGCCGGCCCTGTTTGCCGCCATGGGGCAGGCCAATCCCCGTTGTCGTGGCGTGCTGGTGGTGGCCGACCCCTCGGACGACGACCTGGAAAACCTCAGGCCGGTGCGGGGGGGGCACGATCTGGTGCAGTTGCATGGCCAGGAATCGCCCCAGCGTTGCCACCAGCTGGGGGAACGGCTGGGTTGCCCCCTCTGGAAAGCCCTTCGCCTCCGCCACCCTGAAGACCTGCAACAGGTCTCGGCCTATAGGGGTGTGGTGGAGGCGGTGTTGCTCGATGCCTGGGTGCCCGACCAGCTGGGAGGCACTGGCCAGCGAATCCCGCTGGAATGGTTGGTCGGCTTCCGGCCGCCCATGCCGTGGTGGCTGGCCGGCGGCATCTCTGCTTCGACCGTGGCGATGGTGCTGAGGGCCGTGCAACCAGACGGACTCGATGCATCGAGTTCGGTGGAGCTGGCCCCGGGCGTCAAGGACATCGAGCGGGTGGTCCAGCTGCTGAGCGTCGTCAAGGGACCCGAAGGGGAGGGACGTTGAGCCAGCCCTGGTCACCCGGGAGATTCCAGGCCAGGATCCATTGGGTTGGCCGTGCCCTCAGGCCTCCCACGACAGCCCATCGATCTCCTCCCTTGCCATTTCTTCCCCTGTCATTCCTTCCCCAGCCCTCTGGCGCCGTCAGTTGTTTTCTCTTGATCGGCGCCGCTTGGATGGCTGCACCGATCGTGTCGCCGCGAGCCGCCCTGACTCAAGGCATGCTGCCTGGCTGCCAACTCGTCGACGGGAGCCTGCAGTGCGTCCCGGGATTGAGCGCCGATCCCGAGCAGCAGATTCAGATTCTGCGCAAGGAAATCAGTCTTGATCAAAGCCTCGAGTCGGCAATCGGCCAGGATCGGGGGCGTCTCGAACAGGTGCTGATCAGCGGCCAAGCGGAGGTGGGGGCCATCCTGCGAGCAACTGTCGCGGGCCCGGGGGAAGGGTTGTTTCACTGGTACCGACTCGCCCCCACCCAGCAGAGCTGGCAACTGATTCCTGAAGCGAAAGGATCGACTTACCTGGTCTCGGTCACGGATGTGGGCAACCAGGTGATGGTTGTTTCCGTCACGGGATCTTCAGGAACAACGCGTCGCACCAGCTCAATACCCATCGGGCCGATCAAACTGCCGACTCCTTAATCGGCGGAGCGGAGCTTCCGGAAATGAATCATATTGATGCGAAGCCACCAGCTCATGTGGAGAGCATCGATTCCTGCTGACGAACCAACTCGAAGAACTCCTGTTTCAGGCTGGGGTCATGGCGGAAGTCGCCACGGACAACGGAGTTCACCATGCTGGTCTGGGGTTCCTTCACGCCGCGCCACTTCATGCAATAGTGCTGGGCTTTGACCAGAATCGCCAGCCCCTGGGGGCAGCAGAGCCGTTCAATCTCGTCGGCGAGAATCATCACCGCTTCTTCCTGGATGTGGGGGCGGGAGAAGACCCAGTCGACCACGCGAGCAAACTTGGAGAGCCCAATGACCCGGTCGCCAGGTTTGATACCGATCCAGCAGTTTCCGAGGATCGGAACAAGATGGTGGGAGCAAGCCGAACGGATGCTGATCGGCCCGACGGTGTAGATCTCATCCAGCTTCTTGACATTGGGGAAGCTGGCAATCTTGGGCTGCTTGTGGTAGCGACCTTTAAAGACTTCATGGAGATACATCCGAGCGACCCGCTCAGCGGTTTCTTCCGTGTTGTGATCATTGTCGATATCAATCACCAGGCTGCGGAGCATCTCCCGCACCTTGCCGGCAACCTCAATCTCCAGCTGGTCAAGCTCGCCATCCTGAAGGTAGTCGGCGATGTTGTCGTTCGCGAAGAAGGAAACGCCGGCCTGCTGGAGGCGCTCACGAATCCGCAGACTGACCGGCGCAGGGCCGACCGCAGGCGCCGTAGCCCTGGGCATGGAAGAGGAAGGGAGGGTGGAAGTCATGGAAGACGTCATTGAGCGCCGGTGGCTGGCATGAGGGTGAGATCTTCCACCACTTGGGAGGAAGGCTGTTGAGCAAGAAACAGGAGTGCTTCAGCCGCTTGGTCGGCACTTAGCATGGCACGGGTATCGAACGAGGCGTGGACGGTATCCGCCCCCCAGAGAGGGGTATCCACCGAACCGAGGGTCAGGGTGCAGACCCTGACCCCATGGCTGCGCTCTTCTTCGGCAAGGCAACGGCTGAAAGCCTCCAGGGCGGCCTTCGAGGTGCAGTAAGCCCCCCAATCGGGGAAGACCTTCCGGGCCGCATGGCTGCTGACATTGATGATCAGGCCGCCCTCGATGCCCCGGAGGGTGGGCAGAACGGCCTGACAGACCTGAAAGACGCTGGTGAGGTTGAGCTGCATCAACCATTGCCAGTGATCAAGGGACATCTTGGCCAGCGATCCAGTATAGGCGGCACCAGCGTTGTTGATCACCACGCTCGGGGTGAGTCCAGCGGAAAGCAGTTGGTCGATCGAGGGGCCGATCGATTCGGCCTGGTTGAGATCCGCTTCGATGACTTCGATCTGAACATCGCAGCTACGCAGTGAATCAGCCACGGCTTCCAGGTCTGAGCGGGTTCGAGCCAAAAGCAAAAGATCCCAGCCAGCCGAAGCGAAACGCCGGGCGGCCGCCGCCCCTATCCCCCTGGAGGCACCCGTGATCAGAACAGCAGCCAAACCATCACCGTGTCCATTTTTAGCTTAAACATACGATTCGACACCAATCGATTAACAACTTGATTTTAGGTGCTCAGTGAAGAATCCGTGGCCCCCGCCTCAATGAACCGTCCCATCCGTCGGAACTTCTCGTAGCGCTGGTTCAAGAGTTCGGATTCACGCAACCGGCCGAGATCCTCCAGTTGCTCCAGAAGGGCGGCCCTCAGGGTCTGGGCCGCCTGCACCGGTGACCAGTGGTTCCCTCCCGAAGGTTCGCTGAGCACCGCGTCGATCACGCCGAGTTGAAGCAGATCGGCGGCGGTGATCTTGAGGGCCGCCGCCGCCGCCGGTGCCTTGGCGGCATCACGCCAGAGAATCGAGGCGCAGGCTTCCGGGCTCGCCACGGTGTAGACACTGTGCTCGAACATCAGCAAGCGATCGGCCACACCGATGCCAATGGCTCCGCCGGAGCCGCCTTCTCCGATCACCGTGGCGATGATGGGAACCCGCAAGCGGAACATCTCCCGAAGGTTGACGGCGATCGCCTCCCCCTGGCCCTGCTCTTCAGCCAGCACGCCCGCATAGGCGCCAGGTGTGTCGATGAAGCTGATGATCGGGAGGCGGAAGCGATCGGCGTGATCCATCAGGCGCATCGCCTTTCGATAGCCCCCCGGAGAAGCCATGCCGAAGTTACGGGCCACGTTCTCCTTGGTGTCACGACCTTTCTGCTGGCCCAGCAGCACCACCGCCTGATCGCCAATCCTGCCCACCCCGCCCACCAGGGCCCGGTCGTTGAAGCCCCGGCGATCGCCGTGCAGTTCAAGCCATTCCTCGGTGATCACCTGGATGTAATCGAGGGTGCTGGGGCGCTGCGGATGGCGTGCCACCTGGATCTTCTGGGATGGGGTCAGCGCACTGAAGATGTCCTCCCGTCGGCGGGCCGCGAGGGTTTCCAGTTGAAGCAATTGCTGGCTGACATCCACTTCCGAATCCTTGGCGAGCTGGCGGATCTGTTCAATCTGCTCCTCCAATTCAACGAGGGGCTTTTCGAAGTCGAGCAGGGGTCGGCGGGCCATCGGGGAGGGGGGAGGAACGTCTGTCGTTCAGAGAACGACGCCGGCCAAGGAGAGGATCCCGGCGGGATCAAGGCCCAGGGGCTTGAACCCATGGCGGCCGGAGGCTGCGCCGATCTGCTCCATCGTCTGGGTGGTGATTCGGTTTCGACCCCAGCTGAAATTCGTGTGCCAACCCTCGAACTCCAACAGGATCGCCTCGGCGAAGCAGGCAAACATCTGTCGCTTCGGGTTCTCCATATCGGCCACCTCCAGCATCTGCCAATCGATGTCGGTGAAGAACTCAACAATGCCACCCTTCAGCACATGAATTCCCTGGGCATTCACCTTCGAGTCAAGATTCTTTGGATAGCCTCCGTCAATCATCAGGCAGGGGGTTTTGAGGGTCTGCCAATCAATCTCCAGGGACTGGGGAAGACTGGCCACCCACACGACCACGTCGGCTTCGGGAAGGGCCTCCTCCAGAGCAAGAATCCGACCAGAACCGAGGGCCGTCTGCAGATCGAGCAGGCGCTGCTGGTGGCGGGCCACCAGCAGCAATTCGCCAACGCCGGTCTTGTTCTGCAACCACCGGCAGACGGCGCTGCCGATGTCGCCGGTGGCACCGACCACCGCAACCTTGGCCCTGGCCAGATCGATGCCCAGCAGCGGGGCATTGACTTCCAGCTGACGGCAGATCACCCAGGCGGTGTGGGTGTTGCCGGTGGTGAACCGCTCCCAATCCAGGGTGGTTGAGCGAATCTGCTGAACCTTGGCCAGATCGAAGTTCTCGAAAATGATCGAGGTGAAGCCACCCAGGGCCGTGATGGCCAGGCCCTGTTTCTGGGCCAGCTCCATGGCGTTCAGCACCTTGCGCGTGGCCGTCTTGAAGCGGGACAACATCTCTGGGACGAAACAGGAATCGATGTAAGCGCCCTCGATGGTCGTCCCAGACGGGCTCGTGAGAGAGAGCCTTTCGAGAAGCTGGGGGGGTGCGCTGCACCACATGTCGAGATCACCTTCGGCGTAGTCGTCGTATCCCAGGTTTCGCGCCTTCTGCCGGGCCTCCTCGAAGTTGCTGGAATGTCCGATCAAACCAAACATGGGAGCTGAACCTTTCGAGGCGAACGGACGTCCGCGGACCACTTGGTAGCGCAGAATACCTGTTCACGCCGACTCCCCGTTGCTGAGGGCTAGGAGAAATTGCCTAGCCGACCAACGCCGCTGCTGCCATGCGGGCAATCTCCCTGCTGGTGAAACCGATCTCGGCAAGGGCTTCCTGGTAAGCGATCAGGAAATCCTCGATCAGCCCTTCCTTCTCCATCTTGAGAACGGCGGCATCGCCGGCAACCTGATCGAGCATCTGACGCACCAGGGGGAGGTTCTGGCGGTTGGCGATTTCCAGCTCGTTGCGGCTGGCCTCGAGGTTGGCCTTCAGCCATTCCTGGCCGTAGTTCAGGTGGGTGTACTCATCCTGGACCACCCCTTCGGTGATCTTGCGGGCAAACGGATCAGCAACGGGGATGTAGATGTGATAGGCGGCGATGGCGAAGGCTTCGATCAACAGGGCCTGAATCAGCAGGCAGGTCACCACCTTGCCTTCAGCCAGAGCCACCTGAAAATTGCCGTGGAGCGGGGAGAAGAAGTCCTTGGCGAACGGCATGTCCGCGACGACATCCAGGTTTCTGGCGCAGGCCTGGAAGCCCTTCATGTGCTTCAGTTCCATCCGCGCCAGCCTGGCGAGCTCCTCGGCTTGGTCGGGAATCAGGGTTCCCAGGGAGAGGTAGTTGTCGTGGGCTTCCTGTTCACCCTCGATCACGATCGCGTTGATGCGGCTGTAGGCATCCTTGTAGGCTGGAGTGGTGAAATCAGGCAGGGTTTCGCGAAGGGCCGAGGTGCTTTCCGCAACGGGCATGGCCGCCAAGATTCAGAGATGAAGCAACTGTAACCATCACCGGGCGAATCGGTTCAGCCCCGCGGTGGCCAACGGCTCTGCAGCAACGCCTCAAGCAACTGCTTCCAGCCGGTCACCAGCTCGTGGAACAGTGCCTCGCCAAGCTCGGCGCTGGCGCCACCGGCATCTCCGATCACCCCCGAGGCGGAAAGGTCGGCGGTGAGCCAGGCATTCGGCACGGCCCCCTCCAGGCTCCAGCCCGGCGGAGGCAAATCCCTTGAACCCTGGCCCGGCACTCCATCGTGGGGGCGCTCCCTCCCCACCAGCTCCGGGGCCAGGTGAAGCATCAGGCTGGTTTCGGCCAGGGCGGCGTGGAGCCCTTCATGGCGCTCGGGTTCCGGCACAAGTCTGGCCAATCCCTCTGGTCCGCTCCAGAGGAAGCAGGGCAGCACCGCCATCGCCGGCTGGTGGGCCCGCAGCTGCCGCGCAGCCACCTGCAGCAAGGCGATCTGACCACCATGGGCATTGAAGAGAATGAGCCGATCAAACCCGGCGGCGGCCAGATCGCGGCCCACCGCCATCACCAGAGAGAGCAGGGTTTCGGCGCCAAGATTGAGGGTTCCGGGGAAGCCCCGATGCTCCGGAGAGAACCCGAAGCTGGAGAGGGGTAACCGCCAGATCGGCAGCTCCTCGGAAACCAGGTCGAGAACAGACTCCAAGATCCGCTCAGCAAAGAGGGCATCGGTGCAGAGCGGCAGGTGGGGACCGTGCTGCTCGATCGCCCCGAACGGCCAGATCACCGTGCTGCCAGGCCGGGCTGCCGCCCGCTGCACCTCCGGCCAGGGCAGGTGATCCAGTGATCGCTGCCGAACTCCTGGGGTTGGAGGATCCGCTGTGCCGTCGCGACCCATCTGGGAAAGCCCCACACCGATGATCCTTACAGTGTGGAACTACCCGAGTTCCGTGGGGACCATGGCCGGATCCGAGCAGCAGTCATCGCCAGATCCCCAGGCGGGATCGCGGCGGCCGGTTCCACCTTCCGTCTCGCGACTCCAACCATCCACGCCCCCGCGCAAACCCCTGCAGGTGCTCCACCTCAGCCGCAAGGAGCAGGATCAGGCCCCTGCGGTGGACGACTCCGTCGCCTTCCCTGCCAGAACGCCAGCAGCGGCCCCCGTCAGGGCCGGAGTGTCCGGCCAGCCATCGGTGCCGGTCGGCTCCGATGACGACCGCTTTGAAACCGCCAGCCTCGAGGGGCTGACCATGGCCGATCTGCTGGGCCCTGCCAGCACCACTGTGCGGGGGGCTGGCAGTGCAGGGGCCAGGGTGCGCACCGGAGGCGACCGCGAGGCGAAGCCCGCCACCGCGCCGGCCCGCACCGTGGATGAGTTCGACTTCGATGAGGAGGCCTTCCTGGCCGCCCTGGACGAGAACGAACCGGTGGGGGCCACCGGCGACGTGGTCAAAGGGGTGGTTCTGACCGTCGAGAGTGATGGCGTGTATGTCGACATCGGCGGCAAGGCCCCCGGCTTCATGCCGAAGAGCGAGTGTGGCCTGGGGGTCATCGTCAATGTCAAGGAACGCTTCCCCAAGGGTCTTCCGGTGGAAGTGCTGGTCACCCGGGAGCAGAACGCCGATGGCATGGTCACCGTCAGTGCCCGCGCCCTCGCCCTGCGCCAGAGCTGGGACAAGGTCAAGCAGCTGGAGAAGGACGGCAAGGTGGTGCAGGTCAAGGTGACCGGCTTCAATCGAGGCGGGATCACCTGTGACCTCGAGGGGTTGCGCGCCTTCATTCCCCGCTCCCAGTTGATCCATGGGGAGAACCACGAGGAACTGGTCGGCAAAACCCTCGGTGCCGCCTTCCTCGAAGTGAACATCGAAACCCTTAAGCTGGTGCTCTCCGAGAAGCGGGCCGCCTCGGCCGCCCGCTTCTCGGAGCTTGAAGTGGGCCAGCTCGTCGAGGGGCAGGTGGTGGCCGTCAAGCCCTATGGCCTGTTCGTCGACCTCGGAGGGGTCAGCGGCTTGTTGCACCAGTCGTGCATCACCGGTGGAACCATGCGCGACCTTCGCGAGGTCTTCGACCAGGGGGATCGGCTCCGTGCCCTGATCACCCAGATCGATCCGGCCCGCGGCCGCATCGGGCTCAACACCGCCCTGCTCGAGGGCCAACCCGGCGAATTGTTGATCGACAAGGACAAGGTGATGGCGGAGGCCGAAGACCGCGCCAACCGGGCCCGCAATGCCCTGCGTCAGCAGGAGCAGATCGCCGGATGAGCAAGGCTGTCCCCGCCAACGCCGGCCCGGCCGTCGTCGTTGCCGCTGACTGGGAACTGGATTACTACTCCCGACCGGTGCTCGAGTCCGATGGCAAGAAGCGCTGGGAACTGTTGATCTGCTCCACGCCGGCCTTCGCCGCCAGCGATCCTGGATTCCGATGGGTCAAGCTCTGCCCTGCCACCAGTGTCAACTCGGTCTGGCTGCAGGGAGCCTTGAGTGAGGCCTTGGCCGCCGCCGCCCTGGAGGGCTATCCACCTCCGCGCCGGCTGCGCTGCTGGCGGGCCTCGATGCGCACGATGGTCCAGAGAGCCGCCGAAGCGATTGGACTTGAGGTCATCCCCAGCCGTCGCTGTTACGCCCTCTTCGACTGGCTTCACGAAAGGGAGCAGCGGGTGTACCCCGAAGAACCCGGCTACCTTTGCGGTCCGCTGGCTCCGGCCCCGATCCCGATTCCGCCGCCGGCCGTGCTCTTGCCCGAATCCGTCCGGGGAGATAGCTGGAGCTGGGCCAGCCTGCCGATGGGCGCAATCCGCGAGGCCGCCGACTGGGAGATCGGTTTCAATGGGCTGGGTGCCCTGCCGGCCGGATTGGGCGATGACGTGTCCGTTCCCGGGATTCGTTTGTTCAGCGTCCATCGGGCCCTGGCGATCGCCGGCTGGATGGCGGGGCTGGAGCCCGTGCGGCTTCGCCTCAGCGGCGAGTCGCTCGTGCTCGAGGCCAGCCTGGAGAACTCCTGGCTGCTGGGCAAGGTGGTGGAGGCAGAGGCTGAGGAAGCCCAAGCCGCCTTCAGCGCCTCCCGCCTGGAGGCTGGAGGATTGCAGTTCATCGCAGTGCAGAGCAGCCCGGCGTCGGAGCGTTTCGAGGGCTTCTGGTTGTTGCGAGATCTACCGGAGCCCTGAGCCTCCTCAACGGGATTGATTGTCATGGCCGAAGCCATCGAACCGCCGTTTGATCGCCCTGATCGGGCCTTCAACACCCTGCCCGGCTGGACCTGGGTGGGCACCTATGGCGGCTACGTTCTGCAGGCCGATCTGCTCGCCGATTTCGAGCATGGCTTCTTCACCCGCCAGTGGGGCGGCCGCGGCCCGGAGGAACTGGCCGCGGCGATCAGCGCCGGTGTGAGCGTGCATCGAACCCGTCAGATCCACAGTGCCACCGTGCTCGGGGCCGACCGGGCGACCTGTGAGCCATGGCCCGAGGCGGACGGGCTGGTCAGTCGAGGGGGGGGGCAGAGCCTCTGGGTCTGCGGGGCTGATTGCACCCCGGTGCTGATCGCCGATCCTGCCACCGGGCAGGTGGCGGCTTGTCATGCCGGTTGGCGCGGCGTGGCTGGCCGCATTGTTCCCGCAGCGATCCTTCAGTTGGAGCGCCAGGGCAGCCGCCGCCAGGATCTTCGGGTGGCCCTTGGTCCCGCGATCAGTGGTCCGGCCTATCAGGTGCAGGCGGATGTGGCCATCCAGGTGGGCGCCAGCCTGGGGGCCGAAGCGGAAGCGGCCCGATCCGGTGGGGAAGCCGCGGGCGCGGATCCGATGGAGGCCTTGCGAAGGGCCGGTGGCTTGCTCGATGATCCCAAGCCTGAGCGCGTGCGGCTCGACATCCGGGCTGCAACCGCGTGCCAGTTGCACCATGAAGGGCTGTCGGCTACACAAATCAGCGTTTGCCCGCTTTGTACCGTGGCGGAACCGCTTCTGTATCATTCCTGGCGCCGTGATCAGGTCAAGGCAGTGCAGTGGAGCGGCATCGTGGCCCAGGCCTGAGCATCCATCATCCCAGCTTGGAAGCCGGACGAAACCGCCGCGTGCCGTTCCCAGGCATGGACCAGCGGAAGATCAATCGCCAAGGCGCGATCATGTCCATAACTTGCCAGATGGGCGATGACCTTATACAATCATGGGAATTCAACGAGTCTGTCAACATGCTCACAGGTACTGATCTTCTTGCCAAGGTGAAGGAGATGGGAGATGTCAGCAAATCCGATATCGTGCGGGCTTGCGGGTATGTCTCATCAAAGAAGGATGGCAGCGAGCGGCTCAACTTCACCGCCTTCTACGAAGCCCTGCTCAATGCCAAGGGTGTGGATTTCGGCCTTGGCACAAAGGTCGGAAGGGGAGGCCGCAAGCTCAGCTTCACGACCAAAATTCAATTCAACGGCAACCTGATGGTGGGGAAGGCTTACACCAGTCTGCTGGATCTCAAACCCGGTGACGAGTTTCAGATCAAGTTGGGTCGCAAGCAGATCCGTTTGATCCCCCTGGGTGCGGAAGACGAAGACGAGTGAGGGCCACGGCTTCCGCCACCTTGATGCCATCGATTCCTGCTGAAAGGATTCCACCGGCATAGCCGGCCCCTTCTCCGGCTGGATAGAGGCCCTGGGTGTTGATGCTCTGCAGATTCTCCCCCCGCGGTATGCGCACCGGGGATGACGTCCTGGTCTCCACCCCGGTCAACAGGGCCTCGGCCATGCTGAAGCCTGGGATCGAACGTTCGAAGGCCGGCAAGGCTTCCCGGATCGCCGCCGCGGCGAAGTCGGGCAGGCAGGCCTCAAGGTTGGCCTCGATGACCCCGGGGGCGTAGGACGCCTGAAGTAAGGGACTGCTCCGTTCGCCATGGCTCCCGGGGTTTCCTGGACTGGCCTGGGTACCCGACAGGAAATCCCCGACCCGTTGGCAGGGCGCCCTGTAGGTGCTGCCGCCCAGGGCGAAGGCCTTCGCTTCCCAGTGGCGCTGGAAGGCCACACCGGCCAGAGGGTCATTGGCTCCGCAGCCGTAGGGCTCCAGGTCACTGAGCTCAAGACCCACCACGATGCCGCTGTTGGCATTGCGTTCATTGCGGGAATGCTGGCTCATGCCGTTGGTGACCAGATGGCCTGGCTCCGAAGCGGCGGCCACCACCAGGCCCCCAGGGCACATGCAGAAGCTGTAGACACTGCGGCCATTGCTGCAGTGATGCACCAGCTTGTACTCCGCCGCCCCCAGCCGTGGGTGGCCAGCGAAGGCGCCCCAACGGGCCCGGTCGATCAGCGGCTGGGGATGCTCAATGCGCAGCCCGATCGAGAATGGCTTGGCCTCAATGGCCACCCCGCGGGCCTGCAACATGGCGAAGGTGTCACGGGCGCTGTGGCCCACGGCCAGCACCACCTGCTCGGCCGCCAGCACGGTGCCATCCGCCAGGCGGACACCAACCACCCGTTGGTGCCCCATTCGGTCGCCGACGAAGGGGTCCCGGCTGCCCTGGTTGCCGCTGGCTGGGGGCTCAAGGGCTGTGGTCTCAATTCCCACCACCCTGGCCTCGAAGCGGATCTCGCCGCCGAGGGCTTCGATTCTGGCGCGGAGCCCCCGCACGACAGTGGCCAGCTTGAAGGTGCCGATGTGGGGGCGATGCAGATGCAGGATGTCGGGGTTGGCTCCGCAGGCCACCAATTCCTCCAGCACCTTGCGGCCGTGGTGCTGAGGGTCACGGACCTGGCTGTAAAGCTTGCCGTCGGAAAAGGTTCCGGCACCCCCCTCGCCGAACTGCACATTGGATTCCGGATCGAAGGGGCGTTGACCGCGCCAGAAGCCGAAGGTGTCAGCACTCCTTTCCTTCACCGGCTTGCCCCGCTCCAGGAGCAGGGGGCGGAACCCCATCTGGGCCAGCAGCAAGGCGGCGAAGTAACCACAGGGGCCTGCGCCGATCACGATCGGGCGTGGTCGGGAGCAACCGGGGCCATCCTCAGGTGCCCTGCCCACGAACCGGTAGGTCCGATCGGGGCTGGGTCGCAGCTGGGGGTCATGGGCCAGGCGGCGCCGCACCTGAGCGCCGCAGTCGAGCTCCAGATCGAGGCTATAGCTGAACTGGATGGCGGAGCGGCAGCGGGCATCGATGCTGCGCTTCACCACCTCCATCCCCAGCAGGGCCTCTGCGGGGAGATCCAGCCGCGCCAGCACCGCCTGCCGCAGATCGTCGGCGGAGTGGTCCAGGGGGACCTTGAGTTCGCTCAGCCGGAACACAGGGCCTGCTCGCCGGAGGGGATGTCGCTTCCCCACCATTCCAGCAGCCAGGCCCAAGCCGCTGCCGACCACTGCCAAGCTTGATGGATTCGTTCCCCTTGAAGAACCGTGTTCCCATGGGTGTGACCCACTGCCCACTCTGCGTTGGACTGGCGGTGCTGAGCGCCGTTCGCTTCAGCGCCCATGCCCTGCTGATCTGGAACGTGCGCCGATCCCCGACACGAGCCGCTTCGCAGCATGGATCCCTGCCACGTCTGCAACCGCAGGCGATCTAGGGTCTGGCCTGAGTTTCAGCCTGTTGATGGCCCTGCATGCCACCTACTTCGGCGCCAATGGCTGGTTGCTGGAGTTCGGTTCTCTGCGGGTGCTGCTCGACCCCTGGCTTACCGGCACCCTGGAGTTTCCACCAGGTCCATGGTTGTTTCAGGGCCGCTTGGCCCAACCCTGGCCGGTGCCCCAGCGGCTCGACCTGTTGCTGCTCAGCCAGGGATTACCCGACCACAGCCATCCGGCCAGTCTGGAGCTGCTGGAGAAGTCCCTGCCGGTGGTGGGCTCAGCGGCCGCCGCTCAACGGGTGCAGGCGCTGGGATTCTCCTCCGTGACGGCACTGACGCCCGGGCAACACCATGACTTTGCTGGCCTGCGAATCACGGCCACCGCCGGAGCCCCGGTCCCCCAGGTGGAGAACGGCTACCTGCTGGAGCACGCCGAAGGGCGGCTCTACGTGGAACCGCACGGTTTTCTGGCGCCGGACCTGCCGGCCCAACCGCTGGACGCGGTGATCACACCGGTTGTCGATCTGGGGTTGCCCCTGGCCGGGGCTTTTGTCAAGGGGCGGCAGGTGTTGCCGAGGTTGTTGGAGCGTTTTGAACCCCTGACGGTGCTGGCCAGCACCGCAGGCGGGGAGGCGGATTACACGGGACTGCTCACCAAACTGTTGTGGCAGGAGGGCACGGCGGCAGCGGCGGCGGCCTTGTTGACGACCCCGCCACTGGACCGCCCCAGCCTTCCTTCGGACCTGCCCGGGGCCAGCCGCTTCATCGATCCGGTGCCTGGTGTGCGCTATAGCCTGGCCGCAAAACCCACTTGCTTGGTGGCTAAGGCGCCGGAGTGAGCGGCAGGGGCTGCACGGGTGTGAGCTGAAGCTCGCCGGTTGGAGGATTGGCTGCGGAAAGGTCGAGGCGGCTGGCGGCACCCTTGATGGCAAGGCCGGAGCCCTGGGAGCGGGCCTGGAGTGCGGCGCAGAGGTCGAGGGGTTTGGCCTTGGGATCGAGCCAGTCGAGCTGCCAGAGGTCCTTGCTTGCCGCGCCACGGGAAGCAAGGACCGTCAGTTGTCCGGTGTCATAGCCGGCCGCCTCGACCAGACCTGGATTGAACCCATGGCTGCGCTGGAAGGCCTGCTCGAACCGGCTCCAGCCAGGCCCCCGGGTGAGGGGCTCGACACCCAGCTGGGGATTGCGCAGCGATCTCTTGACCGGAAACGGCCAAACCAGCGTGAGGCTTCCCGGCAGGGCGGCCCTGGCCACGGCCTTGGCCAGGGGTGAGTCAGGCGAGGTCATCACCATCAGAGCCTCTGGCTGGTACCAGCTGATGTCATCGAGCAGTTGCTCGATCGCCGCCTCACTCGGCTTGGCGACAGCTATGGGACCGTTGGTGGGTCCCACCACCCAGCCGCCAGCACCGCTGAGGGTTTCCGCAAATCGGCCTGCCAGGGCCGCCAGCTCGACGTTGCCGTCATGGATCACCATCGCCTTGCCACGGGCCTGATCGACCAGAGCCCGGGCCAGGCGGTCCGCCTCCTGGCTGCGGGCCGGCAGCACCGGCCACAGCCGATCGGCCCCAGCTTGGCTCGGTAAACGCTGCAGGGAACTCCCCCGTTGCAAGGGGAAGAGAACGCTGATGTTCTGTTGTTGTGCCAACAGGCCATAGGGCAGCAAGGACACGGCTGGGGGGGCGATCAGCAGCCTGGGTATCGTGCGGCCCAGCAGGAAGGGCCTGGGATCCTCTCCGGTCGGCAGCCAGCCCAGTTCCAACGATGGTGGGATGACCCCGCAGGCCCTGGCTTCGGCCATTGCCAGGCCATAGCCCCGCCGCAGGCCATCGCCGACGCTGGCCACCTGGCCATCGGCCGGAAGCAGCATGAGCACCTGGCCGCCGATGGCGCTGCTGGCACCCAGGCTCTGAACACCGATCAGGCTGGCGGCCAGACCCATCGCCCCCCAGCGGAAAGCCCAGGGGCGGACCGAGCCGGAACGGGTGCTGGAATCAACCTCGCCTCTCCCCATGGTCCATCGCCTTCGGCGGTGGCAGGTTAGGTGGCTCTCCGTCCACTGCTGGCTCCTTGTCAGGGACAGGCCCGGCAGGCTCCGGCAGCAACTGGCTGAGCAGGCCCGTGGCCATCAGAATTGCGCCCAGGGCTGCGGCCAGGGTCCTGTTACCCCCCCCCTCTGCCTGGCTCCAGACGCTTGCGGACAGGAAGGCTCCCCCCAGCAGAAGACTGGGGACGAGCACGATGCCCTTGGCCGTGCGGTTCAGGCCCATGGCGGGGAAGTCGCAGCCAAGGGAGGGCAACCCACCGGGGCGCTGGACTGATCCAGCCCGGTGGCCAGGCCCTCCCTCACCAGGCCAGAGCCGAGATCCTCCCCGGTCGAGAGAATCGACACCCTGGCGAGCAAGACGCCATCGGTGCTGCCCAGCGGCCGGAGGTTCACGCGGGTGCGCCGCGGCAACGCCTGACGCAGCCACGCTGTGGCGGCCAGGGAGTGGGCGGCATCCACGGCGACGCAACCCAGCTGAACGGGATAGCTGCGATTCTGATCGCCGACCTGCAAGAGGTCTGCGCCCCTCACCTGCAGGACCTCGGCGGCTTGGGCCCTCGGAGCTGCCGCGAAAAGCACCAGCAGAGCGACCATGAAGGCCAGAAGCATCGACCATGGGTTGGATCGATGGCGCGGCTGGGGGATGGCGCTCAGAGCTTGGCGCCGCAGGTGGGGCAGAACAGGTGGGCGCTGACCGTGGTGGATCCACAGGACCCGCACTGCCGGGTGGTATCGATCGCCAGCTCGGGATGGCTGGGCAAGCCGACCATCTGGGCATTGCTGGCCCCGGGGGGGACCATCGGGTAACAGTTCTCGTTGCGGCGGACCCGCACATCGATCAGAGCCGGGCCGGGATGGGCCAGGGCGGCAGCCAGATCGTCCAGCAACCTGGAGCGATCGGTGATCAGCACCCCCCGGACTCCGAAGGCTTCGGCAAGGGCCGGGAAATCGGGCATGCCAGCGCTCATCTCGGAGGCGGAATAGCGCTCGCCATAAAAACTTTCCTGCCATTGGCGCACCATGCCCTGCCAGCCGTTGTTGATGATCACGATCTTTACCGGCAATTGATATTGCGAGAGGGTGCCGAGCTCCTGAATGTTCATCAGGATGCTGGCATCGCCCGCCACGCAGACCACCGCTTCGGAGGGGTGTGCCACCTGGACACCGAGGGCGGCTGGCAGGCCGAAGCCCATCGTGCCGAGGCCAGCGCTGCTGATCCAGTGGCGTGGTGGGTTGTTGAGGAACTGGGCCGCCCACATCTGGTGCTGGCCCACGTCCGTGGTGATGAAGGCATCGGGGACCAGTTGGCGCAGGGCCAGGAGGACCTCCTGGGGAGCGATCGGCCCCTTGGGTTCGGGAACCACCAGGGGGTAATGGCGCTTCCAGCTGTCGATCCGCTCCAGCCAGGCTGTGGTGCGGTTGGTGGCCGGTTCATCGGCTGAAGCCGCCAGCAGGGCCTCAAGGGCCTGGCGCACATCGGCAACGATCGGCACCTCGGGAACACGAACCTTGCCCACCTCGGCCGCATCGATGTCGATGTGAATCACCTGGGCGCGGGGAGCGAAACTGTCGATCCGGCCGGTGACGCGATCATCGAAACGGGCACCTGCAGCAATCAGCAGGTCGCATTCGGTGACGGCGAAGTTGGCATAGGCCGTGCCATGCATGCCGAGCATGCCCACCGCCAAGCGATGGCGCTCATCGAAGGATCCCTTGCCCATCAAGGTGGTGGTGACCGGAAGGGCAAACCGTTCGGCCAGTTGCTTCACCGCTTCATGGGCCCCGGAGCCGACGGCGCCGCCACCCACGTAGAGCAGGGGCCTCCTGGCCTGCCTGATCAGATCCAGGGCCCGCTGGATCTGCTGAGAGCGAGGTGGAGCTGGCAGCTGATACCCCGCAGGGATCACACAGCCGGGCTCGACCGGTTCGTAGAGGAACTCCTCGAGGCCCACATCCTTGGGCACATCGATCAGCACCGGGCCGGGCCGTCCGGTGGAGGCCAGCAGAAAGGCTTCCGCCACGATCCTGCCTATCTCCGCCGGATCACGCACCACCCAGGAGTGCTTCACGATCGGCAGGGTGATGCCGAAGATGTCGGTTTCCTGGAATGCGTCGGTGCCGATCGAGGCGCGGCTCACCTGGCCGGTGATCACCACCATCGGCACCGAATCCATCTGGGCGGTGGCAATGCCGGTGACCAGATTGGTGGCACCGGGTCCGGAGGTTCCGAAACACACGCCGACCCGGCCTGTTGAGCGGGCATAGGCATCAGCCGCATGGGCACCGCCCTGCTCGTGGCGGACCAGGATGTGCCTGAGCCAGCCGCGGTTCTCAGCCTGATGGAGGGCGTCGTAGATGGGCAGGATGGCGCCACCCGGATAGCCGAAGATGTGCTGGACGCCATGGCGATGCAGGGCATCCATCAGGGCGTCGGCACCACTCATCCGTGCGGGGACGGCATGGTCGGCGGTGGTGGCCGCTGGAGAGAGGGATGTGAGGGTCACGGCAGCGGGGACACACTCAACCAGAGAGCCAACATTAAGGTCTGAGCTGGCGCGATGAACGACTGATGGCCATGGCCCGCAAGATTACGCCAGGATCGAGCCACCGACCCCGGTAGCTGATCGCCCAGTGAAGATGGGGTCCCGTGGTGCGGCCGCTCATCCCCACGTGGCCGATCACCTGGCCGGTTCTCACGGGCTGGCCGACCACCAGGCGGAGCGGCCCGCTGGTGTAAGTGCGGCCACTGACCTGGCCGGCCAGGTGACAGTAGAGGTGGTCGTACTCGCCCGAGCGGATCACCACGCCAAGGCCGCAGCTACCGTCGTTGACCACCGCCTGAACAACGCCCCCCCACCAGCCGCGGATCGGCGAACCCAGCGGCGCGGCGATGTCCAGGCCGCCATGGTGCTCCTGAACCCCGCCCGGTCCGATCCGCCCCCCGAAGTGGCTTGTGTAGCCCAGGAACTGAACCACAGGGAAAACCCCATGCCGCCAGCGGGGCTCGGCCAGGGCCCGGTCAGGCCAGGCCGGCCAGATCAGCAGGGCGTAGCCGGCGGCGACCAGACGGTTCGCCCTACAGAAGGCCCAGGGCATGCAAGGGACCTTTACCACTGATCAGTTCCAGCAGGAACGCGGAGAAACCGAGCATGGCCAGCCTGCCATTCCAGACCTCGGAGCTGTTGTTCCAGCCCCAGACCCATTTCTCCTGGGGATAGAGCTTGACCTTGGTGGGCAACCGGGCCGCCTGGTCGAGGTTGACCTCCGGTCCGGCCAGGGCGCTCTCGACGAGGTCGGCAAGGCCGCGAATGAAGGTGGGATAGGTGTCGAGGGCGGGCACACGACGGAACATCGTGATGCCGGCTTCCGTGGCGATCTCCCGGTATTCGATGTCGATTTCCTCCAGGGTTTCGATGTGCTCGCTCACGAAGCTGATCGGGATCACCACCAGGTCCTTCACCCCCTCGGCACCGAGGCGCACAAGGGCTTCGTCGGTGTAGGGCTTGAGCCATTCCACCGGCCCGACCCGGCTCTGGTAGGCGAGCGTGTGGGGGTTGGTGTGGCCCAGTTGGTGCTCCAGCTCGGTCATCACCAGGGCGGCCGAGGCCTCGATGTGCTGCTGGTAGGGGTCACCGGCCTCCTCCACATAGCTCTTGGGAACCCCATGGGCACTGAAAAACACGTGGGCGGTGGCTGGATCCCGGCAGGCGCGGATTTCGGTGGCGGCCAGCTCGGCCATCGCCTTCACATAGCCGGGATGGTCGTACCAGCTGCGGATGCAGCGAATCGGCAGACGGCTGAAGGCCGGATCGGCCTTGCGCAGCCGCTGCAGCTCCCGGAAACTCGAACCGCTCGTGCTGATCGAGAAGTGGGGATAAAGCGGCAGGACCACAACTTCATCAACGGCGTCGGCCTTGATGTCGGCGACGGCGGATTCCGTGAACGGATGCCAATAGCGCATCGCCACATAGGTGGTGGCGTTAACTTGGCGTTGACGCAGCTCACTCTGCAGCTCGCGGGCCTGTTGTTCGGTGATCCGCCGCAGCGGTGAGCCGCCGCCGATCGAGCGGTAGGCCTCCTGGGACTTGCTGCTGCGCAGGGTGCTGATCAGCCAGGCCAACGGCTTCTGGAGCGCCGGTATCGGCAACCGAATGATTTCGGGATCCGAGAAGAGATTGAACAGGAAGGGACCAACATCCTCGATCCGCTCGGGTCCGCCGAGGTTCATCAGCAATACGCCGACCCTGGCCATGCCCGATCTGTTCCGTCTTGTGGGCTGAGCGTAACGCTGTCACCTGTCCCCTGGCCGCTGAAGGCCCCGATCGATAGGGTCGGCCAAAACGTGGCGACAGGTCTGGAGGCAAAGGGTTTGGACCCGGCATGGATCGATCCCGAACTGCGCCGGCAGAATGCCCTGCTGGCGGCCAGCGGGGTGTCGTTGAGGCTGGAGCGGCGAGGCCAGCGGCTTGGCCTGCGTGGACCGCTGCCCTGTCGCCGAGGTGGCGGCACGTTTCCAGTGCAGCGGATCAGTCTCGGGCTGGCCGCCAGCGAGGAGGGCCTGGGGCAGGCGCGCCGCGAGCTGCGCCGATTGCAACAGCAGCTGCAGCAACAGCGCTTCCACTGGCGGGAGTGGGGAGCGGTGAGCGCCAAGTCGGCGCCAGCAGCGGTCGGCACACCGCCATCAGAGGATGTGCTGGAGCGGTTCGAGGCCAGCTTCTTCTCCGATCCCCGCCGCCGCCGCAACCCGGCCGGAAGCCGCTCCACCTGGCTGGGGGCCTATCTCCCCTACTTCAGACGCCTGCTGGCGGCTGGAGCGAGTCGGCCCCAGGGGTTGAACGCCGAGCTGTTCCTCGAGGTGCTCGACAGCTATCCACCTGGCAGCCGCAGCCGCCAACAGGGCGGCACCGCCCTGGCGGCCCTGGCTCGCGAGCTGGGCATCACCCTGCCGGCGGACTGGGCGGAGCGAGCCGGAGGCTACGGGCTTCACCAGGCCCAGTTCCGCCACCTGCCCACCGATGGGGAGGTGCAAGCCCTGGTGGAGAGCATTCCCAGCCCGCGCTGGCGGCTGGCCTACGGATTAATGGCCACCTACGGACTCCGCAATCACGAGGTGTTCTTCACCGATCTCTCGGCCCTGGCTCCGGGTGGTGATCGGGTGCTGCGGGTGCTCCCCACCAGCAAGACCGGCGAGCATCAGGTCTGGCCCTTTCAACCGGAGTGGGTCGATCAGTTCGAACTGGTCAGGCTGGTCGAATCCAGCGCGGCTCTTCCACCAGTCTGCACCGACCTGCGCCGCACCACCCTCCAACAGGTGGGCCGGCGAGTCGCCGAGCAATTCCGCCGCTACGGCCTGCCGATCACCCCTTACGACCTTCGTCACGCCTGGGCGGTGCGCACGATCCACATCGGCCTGCCCGACACCGTGGCTGCTCGCATGATGGGCCACTCGGTGGCGATCCACACCCGCACCTACCACCACTGGATCACCCGCCGGGACCAGCAGCAGGCGGTGGATGCGGCGCTGGCCCGGCGGCAGGCGGCCTAGGTCGGCCAGAGTGCAGGCCCTCAATGGTTTTCAGAATCAGCATGGTTGACCGCGATCCCGCCGCCTCCAGCCGCGCACCGGCAACCCCTTCCCTCGATGAACGGGCCGCTGAGCTGGGACCAGGAGGCGTTCTGGCCCCGGAGGCCGATGCGGAGGGTTACCGCAGGCGGATGGAGCGCCGCCGGGAGGTGCAGCAGCAACGGGTGGGGGAGCGAAACCTCGAAAAAGGCCTGGTGCTGGTGTTCACCGGCGAGGGCAAGGGCAAGACGACGGCAGCCCTGGGGCTGGTGCTGCGCACCCTGGGCCACGGCGAGCGGGTGGCGGTGGTGCAGTTCATCAAGGGGGGCTGGCAGCCTGGCGAGGCCAGGGCGCTGCAGCTGTTCGGCGAGGCTCTGCACTGGCATGCCCTGGGGGAGGGGTTCACCTGGGAAACCCAGGACCGGGAGCGGGATCGGCAGCTGGTCCAGCAGGCCTGGTTGCAGTCGCTCGCCTACCTGGGCGATGCCAGCCGCAAGCTGGTGGTGCTCGATGAGGTGAACGTGGCCCTCAAGCTGGGCTACCTGGAGCTGGATCAGGTCCTCGAAGGGCTGGACCGCCGCCCGGCCCTCACCCATGTGGCCCTGACCGGACGGGGCGCACCCAGCGCCCTGGTGGAGCGTGCCGACCTGGTCACCGAGATGCGGCTGCTGCGCCATCCCTTCCGTGAGCAGGGGGTCAAAGCCCAGGCCGGCATCGAATACTGAGGCCGCGCGGTTGCTACTGTTCGGCCGTTTGCATGAGCTGAGCGCTCGACCGATGGCTTACCGGCGCGTCCTCCTCAAGCTCAGCGGTGAGGCGCTGATGGGGGGTCAGGGCTACGGCATCGATCCGGCCATCGTCAAGTCCATCGCCAACGACGTGGCGGAGGTGGTGGCCGGGGGTACCCAGCTGGCCATCGTCGTGGGTGGCGGCAACATCTTCCGGGGCCTCAAGGGATCGGCCGCCGGCATGGAGCGCGCCACGGCGGATTATGTGGGCATGCTGGCCACGGTGATGAACGCGATCACCCTCCAGGACGCTCTGGAGCGTGTGGGCGTGCCGACCAGGGTCCAGACCGCCATTGACATGCAGGAGCTGGCCGAGCCCTACATCCGCCGCCGGGCCATTCGACACCTCGAGAAGGGCCGGGTGGTGGTGTTCGGGGCGGGCTGTGGCAATCCCTTCTTCACCACCGACACCGCCGCGGCCCTGCGGGCCGCCGAGATCAACGCCGACGTGGTGTTCAAGGCCACCAAAGTGGATGGGGTGTACGACAGGGACCCGGCTCATTACCCCGATGCGATCCGCTACGCCACCTTGACCTTCCAGGATGTGCTCAGCGGGGAGTTGGCCGTGATGGACAGCACCGCGATCGCCCTCTGTAAGGACAATGCCATCCCGATCCTCGTGTTCGATCTGTTCGGCCCCGGCAACATCGGCAAGGCGGTGGCCGGCGAAGCGATCGGCACCAGCATCACCCCCGCCGGCTAGTCCCGGACCTCACCCCTTCCCCTGCCATGGACATCGAAGCCAGCATGCGCAAGTCGGTGGAAGCCACCCAGCGCACCTTCAACACGATCCGCACCGGCCGCGCCAACCCCTCCCTGCTCGACAAGCTCTCGATCGATTACTACGGCGCCGAAACCCCGCTGCGGTCTTTGGCCACCCTCTCCACCCCCGATTCCCAGACGATCCAGATCCAGCCTTTTGACAGAGGCTCGATGGCCCTGATCGAAAAGGCGATCGCCATGAGCGACCTGGGCCTGACCCCCAACAACGACGGCAAGGTGATCCGCATCAACATCCCCCCCCTCACCGAAGACCGCCGCAAGGAGTTCTGCAAGCTGGCCTCCAGGTACGCCGAGGAGGGCAAGGTGTCCCTGCGCAACATTCGCCGCGAAGCGATCGACGTGGTGAAGAAGCAGGAGAAGGAGGGGGAACTCTCCGAGGATCAGAGCCGCGATGCCCAGGAGAAGGTGCAGAAGCTCACCGACCGCTTCATCGCTGAACTCGAGAAGCATCTCTCCGAGAAAGAGATCGACATTCTCAAGGTTTGAGCCCCCCAGCTCCCGGCCGGCTGGATGCCGACGTGATCGTCGTCGGCGCTGGGGTTGCCGGCGCGGCAGCTGCCTATCATCTGGCCGCCCGGGGCCACAGGGTGCGGCTGCTTGAGGCTCTGACCATGCCCCGCGCCAAACCTTGCGGGGGCGGGATGGCGGCCTCCGTGCAGCGTCTGTTCCCCTTTGATCTGTCGCCGGCCGTCGATCAGGTGATCACCCGGGTGCGCTTCACCTGGTGCCTGGAGGATCCAGTGCTCGCCGACCTGCCCGGTGAAGCCCCCTTCTGGATCGTGCGGCGGCAGCGCTTCGATGCCTTCCTGGCCGATCAGGCGATAGCGGCGGGCGCCGATCTGCTCGATGGCTGTCCGGTGCGAACCCTCCAACGCTGCGGTGACCATTGGCGGGTGGAAACCGAGGGCAGTCCCCCTCTCCTGGCCCGAGCGGTCGTGGTGGCCGATGGGGCCCGCTCCCGCCTCAACGTTCCGCTGGGCCTTGGTTCTCCCAAGCCGCGCTACGCCTCGGCCCTGGCCCTTGAGGTGGAAGGAGCGGTGCAGGAACCGGACACCGCCCACTTCGAGTTCGGCCTGGTGCGCCATGGCTTCTGTTGGGCCTTTCCCCGCCATGGTGGCTTCAGCATCGGCGTTGGCACCTTTCTGGGCCGGGAGCTGAGCGATGCCGACGCGGTGCTCGCCGAGCTGCTGCCCAGCCTTGGGCTGCCGGCCGATGCAGGCGTGCGAAGCCACTGGCCCCTGCGGGTGTGGGACGGCCACCACCGCTTGCACGGCGATGGGGTGGTGGTGGTGGGGGATGCCGCCTCGCTGTGTGATCCCTTTCTGGCCGAGGGGCTGCGCCCGGCCCTGCTGAGCGGCAGCAGGGCCGCCGAGGCCCTGGACCGATGGCTGAGCGGTGAAGCGGGCGCCCTGGCGGGATACAGCGAGGCAATGCGGCTGGAATGGGGCCAGTCGATGGCCTGGGGACGACGGATCGCCCAGGTGTTCTACCGCTTGCCCCGGGTGGGCTACCAGCTCGGTATCAAGCGGGCCACGGCCCCGCAGCGGATTGCCCAGATCCTCTCCGGAGAGATGGGCTATGGCGACATCGCCCAGCGGGTGATTCGGCGCCTGCTCTTCAACGGCTGAGGCGGTCTTGAAGGCTTGAGGCCGTCATCAAGGCTGGAGGCGGTGCTCAACCCTTGAGGCAGTCCTTGAGTTGCCGAAGACGCTCATCGATCGAGCCAAGCAATTCGACCGCGAACATGGGCGACTCCTGGACGGCAAAGAGGAACTTCTCCCGATTCATCAGCAGGATGCGGCAATGGGTTAAGGCCTTGGCTTCGCCATAGCGGCGGTGATCAGCCGTTACCAGGGCACCGGCACCAAACACGTCACCGGCCTTGATCACCTCTTGGCTGGCCCCGTTGTTCCAGCTGAGCTGGACGGTGCCGTCCAGGACCCCGTACATGCAGTCACCTGAATCGCCCGAGCTGAACACGATCTCCCCAGGCCCGAAAGAGCTGACATCCCCCTCATTGGCAAGGGCACGCATGGTGTCGAGAGCATTCATGGGCGAAGCGAAAGCAAAGCAACCTCTCCATCCTGCAGGCAGGACGTTAAGGAGTAGTTAGCTGGCCGCCGTAGAAAGGGCCAGGGGGGCTCCCAGCCCGCCCCGCACGTCCTCGGGGATGAGTCGCCCATCGTGATCGGTGTCGAGGGCATCGAACACCGCATCGCTGCCCAGCCACTCCTCCCGGGTGATGCAGCCATCACCGTCGAGGTCGTTGAGCAGGAAGATCTCCTGGGCGGCATGGGCAAAGGCGGCCTCCCCCTCCAGCTCGCCCAGGCGGTGGGCCAGCTGGGCTTCCAGGGTTTCGATCGCCTTGCTGAAGCCCCGGATACCCTCATCAAGCTTTTCATGGGCCATCCGATCGGCGGCCATGCGCTGCTGAAAATCGGCGGCACTCAGGGAGAAGCGGGCTTCACTCGGGCCTGGGTCGAAGGGGTTGAGCCGCCGCTGGAGCTCACCCTGCTGCTGGCGCAACTGGTCAAGGAGCTTGGGGGAGATGGTGAGCAGATCACACCCAGCCAGTTCGATGATCTCTTCGATGTTGCGGAAACTGGCACCCATGACTTCGGTCTTGTAGCCGTGGGTCTTGTAGTAATTGAAGATCTGGGTGACCGAGATCACGCCGGGATCTTCAGGTCCAGGATAGTGATCCCGGCCGCTGTCATTCTTGTACCAATCCAGGATGCGACCCACGAATGGAGAGATCAGGGTGACCTTCGCCTCGGCGCAGGCCACGGCCTGGGTGAAGCTGAACAGCAGGGTGAGGTTGCAGTGGATCCCTTCCTGTTCCAGCTGCTCGGCGGCCTTGATGCCTTCCCAGGTGGAGGCGATCTTGATCAGAACCCGGTCCTTGCCGATGCCGGCATCGTGATACAGCCCAATCAGTTTGCGGGCTTTGGCGATCGTGGCCTCGGTGTCGAAGCTCAGCCGGGCGTCCACTTCGGTCGAGACCCTCCCAGGCACGATCTTGAGGATCTCTTTGCCGAAGGTGACGCAGATCTCATCGAGCGCTTCGAGCACCACCGCCTCCACGGGGGCTTCGGCTCCGATCAGGTCCCGGGAGGCCCGCAAAGAGGTGTCGATCAATCCCTGGTAGAGGGGGATCTGGGCGGCGGCCAGGATCAAGGAGGGGTTGGTGGTTGCGTCCTGGGGGGTGAACTGCTTGATCGCTTCCAGCTCGCCGGTGTCGGCGACCACCACGGTCATCCCGGCGAGTTGGTCGAGCAGGTTGGCCATGGAGCGATGCACCAATATGAGCCTTCAAGCTAACCAGGGCCCGTCGAGTCCATCGGAAGGGTGGTCATCCCCGAACGAGCGGTGTGCTCGGCGGCACCTTCTCGATCACCAGCAGGGCCTCGATGATCTGCTTCGCCACTGGAATGGCCACAGTCGAGCCATAGGCATTGCCCCCCTGCGGCTCATCCACCACCACCAGCACCACGTAGCGGGGGTCGTCGATCGGCAGAGTGGCCACGAAGCTGCAGATCCGCGCCCCGGGGATGTACACCCCGTTGAGGGCCTTCTGGGCGGTGCCGGTCTTGCCGCCGATCCGGTAGCCCTCCACCTTCACCCCTTTGCCGCTCCCCTTCTGCACCACCGTTTCCATCCAGGCCGTCACCTGGCGGGTGACGGCGGGATCAAGCACCTGGATGCCGTTGCTGGGGCCGCCGGCGCTGGCCAGTCCATCGCCGGAACGGAGTCCCCGGGTGATGTGAGGGCTGACCAGTCGGCCGCCGTTGGCGACCATGGCGTGCAGCTGCAGCAGCTTGAGAGGGGTGAGCGAGAAGCCCTGCCCGAACGCCGCAGTGGCCGGTTCGATCGGCTGGCTGGTGAACTGCTCGCGGCTCTTGAGTTCTCCGGCCACGGCCCCCGGCAGATCGGTGTCCGGAACGGAGTCGATGCCGATCTTGTGCAGCCATTGCCAGAAATGGCCGGGCTTGACCTGCCGCATCGCCTGGACCATGCCGACATTGCTCGAGACCTGAAGGACCGTCGGGAAATCGATCAGGCCGTTGCCGCGCCGGTCGTGGTTGAAGATCGGCCAGCCGCCGATCGTCAAGGAGCCAGGGTCGTTCACCTTGCCATCGGCCTGGATGGCCTTCTCCTGGAGGGCGATGGCCAGGTTGATCGGCTTGAAGGTGGAGCCGGGTTCGTAGAGATCCTGCACCGACCACTCCCGGAACAGGGCAGGGGAATACTTCCAGAACTGGTTCGGGTCGTAGCTGGGGGCCGAGGCCAACGCCAGCATTTCCCCATTGCGCACATCCATGACCAGGACCGCGCCTCGCTTGGCTTTCCACTGCTTGAGCTGGCGCGACAGGGCCTGCTGGGCCACCTGCTGCAGGCGGGCGTCGAGGGTGAGCTGCAGCCGCAGGTCATCGGTGTAGAGCACGCCTGCCTGGAGCCCATCGGGCAGCGGCGTGCCATCGGCGCCACGCCGCATCGAGCGCACGCTTTCCTGACGCCACATCTCATGATCGCGGCTTTGCTCCAGCCCTGCCTGGGCCACCCGGTCCTGGTTGAGAAACCCAACCACATTGGCGAACAGCTGGCCCTGGGGATAAAGCCGCTGGGGGAAGGGTTCGAGATCAAGCCCGCTGATGCCGAGCTTGCGGATTCGGTTGGCGGTCTCGGAATCCAGGTCGGTGGCGAGTTTCACGCCGCTCTGGCGGTTCCCCATGCTGCGGGTCAGATCGGCGGCAGGCAGGGCCATCAGCTCCGAGAGCTTCTCTGCCACATCGAGGGGACTGCGCTTGACGGTGGGGTCATCCCCCGGGAAATTGAAATAGCGCGGGTGGGCCCAAAGGGTGAAATGCTCCTCATCCAGGGCCACGAGTTTGCCCTGCCGATCCACGATCTCGCGACGCTTGCCGATTGGCTTGACCTGCTGGGTCTGGATCGCCCTGGCCCGGGCCTGGAGCCTGTCGCCTTCCTTGACCTGCAACCAGGCCAACCGCAACCCCAGACCCGCCAGGCCGCCGACCAGCAGCAGGTAAACGAGCATCAGCCGACCGGCCGGCACCGGCTGGAAATCGACCACGCGACGCTGCTTGGCTCCTGTGCTCTGACGGGTTTGGCGCCCCCTGGCCTGGATCGGAATCGGCTGGGCTCGAGGCGATGAACGTGTCACCACCTCAGTAGCCGGGGCGGATCAAGGGGACAGGGACCGAGCGCGCGTCCCCCGGGACCGATGCACGGGTGGGGGTGGGCTTGGCCGCGACGGAATCGGGAGCGGGCAGGTAGATCAGTTTCTGGATGCTGGTGGGAACGAGCTGGCCGGGGCGTTTCGCCATCGCCATGTGGTGCTGCTCCAGCACCGCCGAAGACTCATGAAAGCGATGCTCGAGGAGCTGGGAGGCCTCCAGTCGCTGAAAGCTATGGGTCCAGGCACCCTGCCAGTGCAGCGTCAGGGCGGCCAGTCCGATCATCGAGCCCCCCAGGGCCAGCAACAGTCCGTCGGCCATGCGGTGCAACCCCGCCAGCACCGGCGCCTGACGGGCCACCCTCCGCGACGACATCGATCGCTGAATCAGCGAACCCTGAACCAGGGCGAAGGGATGCCGACGGCCGGAACCTTGGGGTGACGGAGTAGCGACCACCGGATCCAAACATGCGTCTTTGCAAGTGAACCACGTGCCTGGAGGCTCAGCAAGGCACAGATCAGCTCCCCAGCAAAACCAGATTGCTGAAGGTGAGGCCGTTCCAGAGGGCATGGAGCCAGATGCTGGCGCTGAGCCTGCCACTGGAAAGCCGCATCCAGCCCAGGGCCAGCCCCAGCACGAACAGCGGCGTCAGCTCACCGAGGCTCAGGTGGGCCAGGGCGAACACGGCGCTGCTGACCACCACGCCCCAACCAGCGCCCACCCGGCGCACCATGACCGGCAGCAGCACACCGCGAAAGATCGTTTCCTCGAACAGCGGAGCCAGCACGATCGCCGTGAAGGCGAAGCAGAACAAGGTGAGGGGGCTCGTGCTGCGCAGCACCAGTTCGAGCAGGGGATTGCTTCCACCGGGATCGCTCCAGGCCAGTTGCTGCAACCAGCTGGCCAGGCTCACCAGGGGCAGGGCGATCAACAGCCCTTTCAGGGCTTTGCGCTGGGCGCTTCCCACCGGCCGCCAGCGGTACTGCAGCCAGCCTCCCTCGGGCCGATCACCCCGCAGCATCAGGGCCAGGATCGCCAGGGGGGCCGCCATCAGGCCGAGGTACAGAAGCAGCACCGTGAGGCCATCGGCCAGGGGCGATTCAATCGCCAGGGTGGCCAGCAACCCGGTGATCAACGGTGTGATCAGCAGCGGCGTGATCAGTTCGCCCAGGAGCACGAAGCCTCCTGCAACCAGCAGGATCACATCGGTCACACCCAGGCAAGGACCCAGCAGCGGAGGCAACTCCGGTCCATAGCCCCGCCAACGCAGCCAGATCTCCCGGCCGATCAACAGCACCCCGGCCAGCACCGCCAGGGTCGGCAGCAGGGTGACACCGAGCAACTGAAGCAGCGCCTGCCCCTCTTCGCGGGGCAGGGCACAGTCGGAGCGGCTGCCGCCGAGGGCGCGGCAGCTCAGCCTTCGCAGCAGGGGATCGGGGGGCAGGGCCAACCCGTCGAGTCGAGCGGGTCCCAGCGGGGAAGGCCCGTCCAGCAACCTCGAGATCAGGGGGCTAGAGGAGGGATCGCTCCGGTCGCGCAGGGCCTCGAGCAGGGGCCTCGCCCGCCCAGGCTCAGGGCCGTTCAGCAATAGCAGGGCCCGCAGCAGCTCGGTGTCCGGGGCAGCCTGGTGGTCAATTTCCTCGAGCAGGGCTGTTTCCGGTCGCTCCCCGACCAGGAGGGGTTGCAGCGCGTTGGGCAGCCGGGGTGCCGCCAGGGCCGCCAACTCCAGTTGGCGGATCACCAGGTCATTCCCGACGGAGGGGCGATCCAGGCTTTGCAGCAGCCCGTTGATCCACAGCAGAAGGCTGAGGGCCAGGCTGACCAGGGCCAGCGCCACCTTCCACCCTCCGGGGCGCTGCCGTTCGCCGCCTGCTGTCAACCGCCGTCTCCCGCTGGCTCGATTCTCCCCTGAAGCCCTCCAATACGATGGCCCCGCTGTCGGCTCGACGACTTGTGCCCCTCAGGCTCCTCTTGGTCAGGCATGGGTTGAGCAGCTTCAACCTCGAGCATCGGGTGCAGGGCCGCGACGATCTCTCCTGCCTCACCGAACAAGGGCAGCGTCAGGCCCATGCCACCGGTGCCGCCCTTCAGGACCTCCCGATCCAGGCGGCCTACAGCTCCCCACTCCGGCGGGCCCACCAGACGGCCGCGATCCTGCTGGCCGCCCAGGGGGGCTCCATGACCGCCCAGCTGGACGACGACCTGCTGGAGGTGGATCTCGAACCCTGGAGCGGCTTGCTCAGCAGCGAGGTCAGGGAACGCTTCCCCGACCAGCATCACCAGTGGCGCCATGCGCCCGAGCAGCTGGAGCTCAGCCGTGCTGGCGGGGGACGCTACCGGCCGATCGTGGAGCTGATGGCCCAGGCCAGCACTTTCCTCGACCGCTTGCTCGCGCGCCACTCCACCGACACCGTTCTCGTGGTGGCCCACAACGCCATCCTGCGCTGCCTGGTGCTGAATCTGTTAGGGCTTCCGGCCAGCCGCTTTCAGCACCTGCGGCTCGATAACGCCTCGCTCTCGGTGTTCAACATCCGTTGGTCTGGCGCCGGGGAACAGGAGGTGCAGATCGAATCCTTGAACGGCACGGCTCACCTGGGTGAGGGTCTGCCGGCGAAGGGCGCCGGGCCCCGGCTTCTGCTGGTGCGCCATGGCGAAACGGAGTGGAACCGCCAAGGCCGCTTCCAGGGCCAGATCGACATCCCCCTCAACGCCCAAGGTCGCGCCCAGGCTGAAGCGGCCGGCCGCTGCCTGGCGGGGGAGCCGATCCAGCGGGCCTACACCAGTGCCATGGCCCGTCCGCGCCAGACCGCAGAGCTGATCCTGGCCGGCCGCGCCGGCATCCCCCTCACCAGCCTGCGGGGCCTGGTGGAAATCGGCCATGGCCTCTGGGAGGGGGAGCTGGAGGAGGCGATCCACCAGGGCTGGCCGGACCTGCTCGCCGCCTGGAAGCGTTTCCCCGAAACCGTCCAGATGCCCGGGGGTGAGAACCTCCAGGAGGTGTGGGAACGCTCGCTCGCCACCATCGAAACCATTTCCAACAGCCTGGAAACCTCGGAAACAGCCCTGGTGGTTGCCCATGACGCGGTCAACAAGACGATCCTCTGCGCCCTGCTCGGTCTTTCGCCGGCCGACATCTGGATGGTGAAGCAGGGCAATGGTGGTGTCAGCGTGATCGACTTTCCGGTCGCTCCCCTCCCAGGCCATGCCGTGGTGACCTGCCTCAACCTCACGGCCCACCTCGGCGGTGTGCTCGATCGCACCGCCGCCGGCGCCCTCTGATGCGGCCTCGCCTCCTCCAGCAGGTCCAGATCCTGGAGGGGCCAGCTTCGCCCCTGCGCCGTGAGGATGTGCTGCTCGAACAGGGGCGGCTGGCGGCGATCGGCCCGGCCGCGCTCGCTCGCGGCCAGGCCCTGGGCATGGCCCCCCAGCCGGCCGCAGGCTTGTTGCTGGCACCGGCCCTGGTGGATCCCCACAGCATGCTGGAGCAGCCCTATGGCGCCGCCGCCGAGACCCTCGACAGCTTGGTGCGCTCCGCTACCGCCGCGGGTTACGGCACTGTGGCACTCCTGCCCAGGGGGCGAAGCTGGCGAGACCGGCCCGAGCGGCTGCAGCTCCCGGCGATGGGGCCGTTCCGTTTACCCCTCTGGGCCAGCTTCAGCCTGGGCGGAGACGGGGTTGAGCTGGCCCCCCATGCAGATCTGATCGCGGCGGGGGCGATCGGCCTGGCTGAGAACGACAACCTGCCCCCCCTGGCCTTGCTGGAGCGGGGGTTGCGGCTCGCTGAGGCGGGCGGGCGGCCGGTTTTGCTCGCCCCCCGCGACCCCTCCCTGAGCCGGGGAGGCTTCGTCCGTGAAGGGGTGGAGGCCCTCAGGGCGGGCTGGCCGCTGGATCCAGATCTCAGCGAGACGCTGCCCCTCCAAAGCCTCCTGGCCCTGGAGGCCGACCTGCCGGCTTCGGAGATCAGGCTCTGCAATCTCTCCACGGCAGCGGCGATGGAGCTGTTGCGGAACCACCCCAGAAGGGTGCCCGCCAGCGTCTGCTGGTGGCACCTGGTGGGCGACAGTAGCCGGCTCGATCCGGTGGACGAGGGCTGGCGGCTTCTCCCCGCCCTGGGTGGCCCGGCCGATCGCCGCGCCCTGGTAGCAGCGTTGGCGGAGGGTCTGCTCAGTGCCGTGGCCGTGCACCACGTACCCCTCGATGCGGAGGAGCGCTTGCTGCCGATCGACCAGCGCCGCCCGGGTCTGGCGGGCCATCGCTTCGTGTTGCCGGTGCTCTGGCAAGAGCTGGTGGTGGGAGCCGGCTGGAGCGTCGCCGCCCTCTGGGAGGCCCTCTGCTGGGGACCGGCCCGGTTCCTGGGCCTGGCCGAGGAGACGCTCCAGCCAGGCAGCGACCGTTGGATCCTGTTCGATCCGGCGATGGCCTGGGAGCCCAGAGCCGACGCGGAGGCCTCCCTGGCCGCCAACCAGCCCTATGGCGGCGCCACGCTCACCGGTCAGGTGCTGGCAACGGGACTGCTGCCGGAGCTCTGGCGGGGGAGGGGACCCTGAGCGGGTCCCGGTCGATGAGTGAACCGAAGCGGTCGAGGGGCCAGAACCGATAGAAGGCCCGACCGATGATCTGGTCCTGGGGAAGGAAGGGACCTCCCGGCCAAAAGCGGCCATCCCAGCTGTTGGCGCGGTTATCGCCGAGGGCCAGCACATGGCCAGGGGGAACCACCGTGTTGAGGGTGCGGCAGGGCCCCACCCCCTGCTTGTCGACGGGGCAAAGGTTGCTGACGTAAGGCTCACGCAACTTCTGATTGTTGATCCAGGCCTGACCACGGGGGTTGACCACCACCCGATCGCCAGGGATCGCAATCACCCGTTTGATGTAGGCATCGCAGGCCGGGGATTGAATGCCGGGAATCGATCCCAGCAGGGGCAGGTTCACCACCAAGCAGCGCAGCGGACCGGCCTGATGGTCCCCCCGCAGGGCGGGATCGAAATGAAAGGGGGAATTGAACACCACGATCTCGCCGCGCCTCGGGCTTCGGGTGCGATAGCTGACCTTCTCCACCAGGAGGCGGTCCTGAATCTGCAATCCCGGCAGCATCGATCCTGAGGGAATGAAGCGTGCTTCGAGCAGGAAATGGCGGATGCCCAGGGCCACCGCCAGGGTGAGCAGAACACTGCGCCAGAAGGCCCAGGCGCTCTCCGGTGGGGTATTGGTTTCGGCTCCGGGGGCGGGCGGCTCCAGGGGTGGTGACGGGGCGTCCTCGGCTCTCAAAGCACCTGTGGCGGCATGAAGTAGGGCAAGCAGCCTGGGCAGCCGTCCCGGCCTCGACCCTAGGTGCTGGGGGCTGCGGACCTCCTGCCTACGCTTGGGCGGATTGCAGCTGCCCCCATGGCCCGGCCCCGCTGGCAGAGGATCCGAACGATCGGCAACAGCCGGGTGGGACGCCGCTGGGACCAGTTTGTCGCGCTCTGGGCCAGCCTCAATCTCCTCTGGGTCTGCTTCGATCTCAGCTACGTACCGCTGCGCACCTTCTGGCTGCAGCGCAACCTCTACCCGCTCCCCTCGGTCCCCCTGGCGCTGCAGCTCAGCTGGTTGCCGGACATCACACCCTCCTACGACCCCGTCAAGGGGATCGAGCCCCACCGGGAAACCCAGGCCTTCCTCGACCGGTTCGAGCAACTCGACCAGTCGATGGGTTCTGGATCGGCGGCGACAGGGCTTCGGCGCGGCCAGGTGCAGTTGACCCAGGAGATGATCCAGGACAACCCGTTTCTGGCCTCCGGAGGTTCCGGCACCCTCGAGAAGATCAAGAACAGGCTGCGGCAGCGGGCCAATCTTCCCTCCGCCCGGGAAGCCGCGGAACGCCTGCTGAGCGACGACTGGCTGCAGCGCCATTCCTGGACGGAGGAACGCCTGTTCTGGCGACAGCAGATCCTGCCCCTGGTTGCTACCAATTACTGGCGTTCGATCGATGAGAACGGCCGCCCGACCGATCACTTCTGGCGGGGTGATCTGCTGCTGTTCCAGAGCGTCTTTCTGGTGGACATCCTGTTGCGGGTGGTGCGGATCCGGCGGCGCGTCCCCGGCCTGAGCTGGGGTGGGGCGCTGCTGCGTCGCTGGACGGACCTGCCCCTGCTGCTTCCTTTCTGGCGCCTGCTGCGGCTGATCCCCGTGGTGGAACGGTTGCAGACCAGTGGCCTGGTCAGCTTCGAGCCGCTGCGGGCCGTCGTCAGCCGGGTGGTGGTGGCCCTGCTGGCGGTGGAGCTGTTCGAGGTGCTGGCCCTGCAGTTGATGGACGGAGCCCAGGGGTTGATCCGCTCGCCCCAGTGGCCCCAGCGGATCCGCCGGTTGCGCAGCCACCAGAGCGTTGCCGCCAGGAACGAGCGTGAATTGGTGGAGCTGCTGCGGATCTGGGCACCCCTGCTGTTGCAGCAGGTGGCGCCCCGGCTCGAGCCCGAGCTGGAGGCCGTGCTCAGCCACTCCCTGCAACAGAGCCTCCAGGGCCTGGTGGTGCCGCCAGGACTGCGCCAGCTCCAACCGCTCCTGCAGATCGAGCGGGGGTTGTCACGGCAACTGGCCAGTGGGATGGTGATCAGCCTGTTGGAGCTATCCCGAAACACCGGGGAACGGCTTCAACAGCAGGACAATCAGCAGATTGATCTCCTGCAGCGGTTCGTGGATCGTTTCTGGGAAGAGCTGGCGGCTTCTCTTGAGAACGGCCTGGCCCTGGAGCGCAGCCAGCAGCTGCTCTGCAACCTGCTGGAGGAACTCAAGCTGAACTACCTGGGCCAGATCAACCGGGTGGGAATCAATGCCCTGATCAGGGAGCTCGATGAGCTGATGGTTCCGCAGGAGAACCCAGAAGCACCTCGGCCCACTGCTGAGGGTCAAACCCCACCAGTACCAGCGAAACATCCGCTCTGATCAGGAACGGACGGCGGATCAGCTTGCCGTCGGCGGCCAGGGCTGAAATCGCCTGCTCCGCCGTCATCGCCCTGGCGGTGGCGGCGCCCAGGGACCGGTAACTCAGCCCACTGGTGTTGAAGAGCCGCTGGGGCGGTTGAACGGTCTGCCAGGCCAGGGCCAGCTCCTGGCTGGAAGGCGGTGTCAGGGTGATGTCCCGAACGGTGACCGCGATGCCCTCGTGCTGGAGCCACTGGATCGCCTTCCGGCAGGTGGAGCAGCGGGGGTAGCTGTACAACCGCAGGGGGCTGGCACTCACTTCCGGCCGACCAGGGACTTGAGGGCCCCGACCAGGCTGTTGGACCCCTTGCCCACCGCCGCTTCGGGTCTGGTCCGCACCGTGACGTCACCGTTGACGGAGGTGCGGCAGCTCAGCCGGAAGTTGGCGGGGCGATCGGCCAGGTAAACCTGCTCCACGTCACTGCGGGGGGACAGGTTGCGGGCACCCTCCAGCACTTCCATCACGCAGGTGCCGCACTGGCCGAGGCCACCACAGTTGTTGAAGTTGTTCAGCCCCTTGTAGGGGTTGATGCCGGCATCGAGGGCCGCCTTGCGGAGGTTGGCTCCTTCGATGCATCCGACCTGCTGGCCTTCCTGTTCGAAGCGGATGGTGGGCACGGAATGCGACGGTACACGGCGCCATCAAACTTACCTGCTGAGGGGGTCGCTGACGAAAGCCGCGCAAGGGTTCTTGGTGACCGGACCGCTAAAATCAAGGCTTGCAACGGCTGATCCTTGGCTGCAGATTTCGGGCCGGAGACCACCCACGACCGCACCGCCGCCGGGTACGACCTGGTGGTGCAGCGCCTGATCCCCGGCTACGCAAGCCTGGCGCGTCTGGCTGTGGCCTTGCTGGCGGCCTCGCCGCTCGCCAGCTCCACCGGTTCGGAAGTGCTGGTGGCCGGCTGCGGCACCGGCGCAGAACTGGTGGAAGCGGTGGGGCAACGACCCGACTGGCGGCTCACAGCCCTCGACCCATCCGCCGCGATGCTGACGGCCTCTCGCCTGCGGCTCGGCGAGGAGGCCACGATCGACTGGCGTCGTTCGAGCGTGGAAGCCTTCGACGCCAACGGGCGGTTTGCCGGAGCGCTCTGCGTGCTTGTGCTCGACTCCCTCCCCGACGACGGTAGCAAGTTGGCTTTTCTCACTGCCCTCGCCCGCAGCCTCCAGCCTGGCGGCCAGCTGGTGCTGGTGGATCTGATGCGTCCGGCTCTGCCCCTCCTGAAGGACCAGATGGCCGACGCCCTGCTGGCTTTCCAGAGCGCCAGCGGTCTTGAAGACGATAGGGAAATCGTGCAATCGCTCACCCAGGGTCTGCATCCGATCGGTGTGGCCCGCTTCACCGCCCTGGTGAATGCGGCGGGCTTCGGTGACCCGGCCCGGGTGTTTCAGGCCCTCGACTACGAGGGCTTCCTGTTACAGCGCGCCAGCTGATCACGTTCGGCGGCGGCGATGCAGCGGGCCAGCAACGGTGGCACCCGATCGGCATCCTGCCAGCAGTTGATTTCGCTCACCCGGCCCTCCAGGCTCTTGTAGGTGCGAAAGAACTCTGCCACCTCCTCCAGCTGGATGGCGGCGATCTGGGCAATGCTGGTGATGCTGCCCTGGGCGGAGTCGCAGACCGACACGCAGAGCAGCTTGCCGTCGTAGGCACCTCCATCGACCATGTCGAGGATGCCGATCGGGCGGGCGGTGATCAGGCAACCCGCAAAGGTCGGTTCCGCCATGATCACCATGGCGTCGAGGGGGCAGCCGTCTTCGGCGAGGGTGTTGGGAATGAAGCCGTAATCAAAGGGGTAGCGCACGGAGGAATGCAGCACCCGCTCAAGGGACATCAACCCCGCCTTGGCGTCGTAGTGATATTTGTTGCGGCTACCGGCCGGGATCTCCACCACCAGGTGCACCAGCCCAGGGGCTGGGGAGGCCGCCAGGTTGCTGATGTCCATGGATCAGGGCTGAAGGGTTGTCGACCACCGTTGTAACCGGGAGGCTGATGCGATCGGCCATCACCCCACCGATTGGCACGAACAGGGAAAGAATGGCGATCACAGCCCCGAAGAAGGAGGAGCCGGTTTCGAGCATGGCGCTCGGACTGAAGGTGAAGGGGTCCTCGGCGGAGTCAGAGGCTTGCTCGTGGCTGGGATTGCGCGGGCCGTCGGCGGTGTTTTGGGGCTGGGCGGAGTCCATGGAGGGGGATTGAGGGACAGCCCCCCGTCAACTGGAGCCGAACGGCCTGGGCCGCGCCTGGAATTGGACGGGAAGCAACAGCCGCCCAGGGGGTGCCCCGGCTGATTTCAGGTCGGCCAGATCACCCGCCGAAAACGGACTGTCGCGTCAATCCTGCCACCAAAGGGGGGGCGACATCACTCAGGCCGCAGGCCGGGATTGGTCCAGGCCCTCCCGTTTGCGGCCGAGATCGATCGGAGCGCTCTCCATGCCGTGAAGCAGGCCGCGAATGGCCTGGAGTTCCTCCAGAATCGAGCCCAGCAATTGTTGCGTCACCGTGGAAGGGGAATTGAGCACCTCGACGGTGACCTCCTTGATGCGCAGCACATCTCGGGCAAAACGAGCCACTTCCTGGGGGTGGAACTGCAGGGGCTCCTTCTGGTCGGTGCGGTACTCGGGGTTGAGGCGGCGTGGATTGAAGGGTGGGTTCAGGTTGCGCGGATCGGTGTTGGTGTAGCGGTAGACGGAGGCGCGGGAGCGATTCAGGGCGTTCTGCACCTCGTCGATGCCGATCAGAGCCTCAGCTGCTCCTGGCCCTGTGGCGGCGGGAAAGGGCACCAGGGGTGAGCCCCCCGGGTGGGCAGGAAAGGTGGCCGGTTCAGCCCGGAGACCGGCTGACATGCTCCCCCCACCGGGATCCTGCGATGCCGCAACCATGAGACAATCCTGAGACTAATGGGACAATTCTGCTGAACCTAGCAGAAGTCTCTCGCCTTTGGGCCAGGGCGTCCAGAGTGCCCGGCCCAATGGGCAGCCGTGCTCCGGCAAGCCACACAGCAGCTCGGTGATAGGTTCCACGACCCTTTGCCGGCCACTTCCATGCGCGTGTCGCAGCTGCTCCTGGTGACGCTGCGCGACGACCCGGCCGAAGCGGAGATTCCCTCGCACAGGTTGCTGCTTCGGGGTGGCTACATCCGACGGATCGCCGCCGGTGTGTACGCCTACCTGCCGCTGCTCTGGAGGGTGCTGGTCAAGATCAACGGGATCGTGCGCGAGGAAATGGACCGCACTGGCGCCCTCGAAACCCTGCTGCCCCAGCTTCAGCCGGCCGAACTCTGGCAGCGAAGTGGCCGCTGGCAGGGCTACACCGCCGGTGAGGGGATCATGTTCCACATGGTCGATCGCCAGGATCGCTCCCTGGGGCTCGGGCCCACCCACGAGGAGGTGGTGACGGCCCTGGCCGCCGACCTGCTGCGCTCCTACCGCCAGCTGCCGGTGTGCCTCTATCAGATCCAGACCAAGTTCCGCGATGAGATACGCCCCCGGTTCGGGCTGATGCGGGGCCGGGAATTCATCATGAAAGATGCCTACTCCTTCCATGCCGACGCGGCTTGCCTGACCCAGACCTACCAGGCGATGGATCTGGCCTATCGGCGCATCTTCCTGCGCTGCGGGCTTCGAACCGTGGCGGTGGAGGCCGACAGCGGCGCGATCGGCGGATCCGCCAGCCAGGAGTTCATGGTCACTGCCGAAGTCGGGGAGGATCTGATCCTCTCCAGCCCCGACGGTCGCTATGCAGCCAACCAGGAGAGGGCCCTCTCGGTGGCGGCTCCGGCGGTGCCGCTGGATGACGGCCTCGCCTCGGGCGAGCTGATCACCCCAGGCCAGAGCTCCATCGCCGCGCTCTGCGACGGCCATGGCCTGGCGCCCAGCCAGATCCTCAAGGTGCTGCTGCTGCTGGCCCGGTTCGCCGACCTTCCAGCGCAACCGGTGCTGGTGTGCCTGCGGGGTGACCAGCAGCTCAATGAGGTCAAGCTCAGGAACGCCCTCTCCCAGCGGGCGGGCTCAGGCAGCCATCCCTTGCTCGATCTCCAGCCCCTCACCCCGGAGCAGCTCGAAGCCCAGGGCCTCGCCCCACTGCCTTTCGGGTTCCTCGGCCCCCAGCTCGATGATGCCGTTCTGGCCGGTGCCCACCAGTGGCGCCCCCAGTTTCTGCGGCTGGCGGATCCCAGCGTCGCTGGCCTGGGGCGGTTCGTCTGTGGGGCCAACAAGCCGGATCTCCATCGGGTCGTGGATGGCTGGGAGTTACTCACCCCGCTGCCGGAGCTGGTGGACCTGCGGTCCGCCCAACCCGGCGATCCCTGCCTCCACGACCCGGACCAACGGCTGGTGGCCAGCCGGGGCATCGAGGTGGGCCACATCTTTCAACTGGGCAGGAAGTATTCTGAAGCCCTTGAGGCGCGCTTCACGAGCGAAGACGGCAGCGAGGAAGCCCTGTGGATGGGCTGCTATGGCATCGGCGTGTCCCGGCTGGCCCAGGCGGCGGTGGAGCAGCACCACGACGACCAGGGCATCTGCTGGCCCTTGGCGATCGCCCCGTTCGAAGTGATTATCGTGATTGCCAGCAACCAGGACGCCGACCAGGGGAGCCTGGGCGAGAGGCTCTACGGCGAGCTGGCGGCGGCAGGAATCGAGGTGCTGCTCGATGACCGCAGCGAGCGGGCGGGTGTGAAGTTCAAGGACGCCGACCTGATCGGCATCCCCTGGCGGGTGGTGGTCGGCCGCGGGGCCGCCGCCGGAACGGTGGAGCTGGTAGAGCGGGCCAGCCACAGCCGGGAAGACCTGCCCGCCGCGGAGCTTCTGGCCCGGTTGCAGCCGCGCATCCTGGCCCAGCGCCAGGGACTGCAGGCGCACTGAGTGCTTGAGCCTCACAAGGAAGGGGATCAAATCCAAAGCGAGCTGCTTCTACACTGAATCACCAGTGAATTCAGGGCGCCGATGGCTGCAGCGTGGGATCGACAGGCCGCTCGGGCACCCTTTCGGGCCCTGGTCAATGCCCTTGGCCTGGGGCTGAAACGCTCGATCGCTGCGCTGCTCGCTGTCTGCCTGGTTGTTTCGCTGGGGGCCTGTGCGGGGCCCGGCGGCCCCCTGAGCGGCTCCTACGTCGATGACACGATGACGGTGGCCGAGGCCCTGCTGGGCACGATCGCCATCCCGGCGGACGATCCAGGCCGGGCCGAGGCCGAAACGGCAGCCCGCGGACTCGTGACCAACTACGTGGCGTTCTACCGCCCGAAGGCCAAGGTGAATGGACTGAGTTCCTTCACCACGATGCAGACAGCGATCAATTCCCTGGCGGGCTACTACGCGAACTATGCGAACCGCCCCCTGCCTGAGGACCTTCGCTCCCGCCTGGCCAAGGAGCTCAAGAAAGCCGAGGCGAGCGTGGTCCGCGGCGCCTGAATCGATCTCTTGCTCGCTCCACTTCTTTGACGGAAGGGCCATCGATCTGACAGGCTCCAACCTTGTGCTTTGAAGCGGCTTCGGGCCGCTGTGTCCTTGGCCAACGTCGTCGTCATCGGAGCACAGTGGGGTGACGAAGGAAAAGGCAAGATCACCGATCTGCTGAGTCGCTCCGCCGATGTGGTCGTCCGCTATCAGGGTGGGGTCAATGCCGGCCACACCATCGTGGTGGACGACAAGGTGCTCAAACTGCATCTGATTCCATCCGGAATTCTCTATCCAGAAACCATCTGCCTGATCGGATCGGGAACAGTTGTAGATCCGAAGGTGATGTTGGGGGAACTCGACATGCTGCTGACCTATGGCATCGACATCGCGGGCCTGAAGCTGGCCTCCACCGCCCACGTGACCATGCCCTATCACCGCCTCCTCGATCAGGCGATGGAACAGCGGCGCGGTGACCGGCGCATCGGCACCACCGGACGGGGCATCGGCCCCACCTATGCCGACAAGGCCGAGCGCAACGGCATCCGGGTGATCGACCTGCTGGATGAGGAACGGCTGCGCGATCGCCTGGTGGCGCCGCTGGTCGAGAAGAATCTGCTGCTCGAAAAGATCTACGGAATCGAGCCGCTGGATCCGGAGGCGGTGATCGGCGAGTACACCGCCTACGGCAAGCGCCTTGCCCCCCATGTGGTCGACTGCACCAGCACGATCCACCAGGCGGCCCGCGCGCGCAAGAACATTCTCTTTGAAGGGGCCCAGGGAACCCTGCTCGACCTTGACCACGGCACCTATCCCTACGTCACCTCCTCCAACCCCGTTTCGGGCGGGGCCTGCATCGGTGCCGGGGTCGGTCCCACCCTGATCGACCGGGTGATCGGCGTGGCCAAGGCGTACACCACCCGGGTGGGTGAGGGGCCCTTCCCCACCGAACTGCAGGGCAGCCTCAACGACCACCTCTGCGACCGAGGTCACGAGTTCGGCACCACCACGGGCCGCCGTCGGCGCTGCGGCTGGTTCGACGGAGTGATCGGCCGCTACGCCGTCGAGGTCAACGGGCTCGATTGCCTGGCCATCACCAAGCTCGACGTGCTCGATGAACTCGATGTGATCCAGGTCTGCGTCGCCTACGAACTCGACGGCGAGCGGATCGAGCACTTCCCCAGCAGCGCCGAGGCCTTCGCCCGTTGCCGGCCCATTTTCGTCAGCCTGCCGGGCTGGCAGTGCTCCACGGCCGATTGCCGGCAGCTCGAGGAGCTTCCCGCCACCGCGATGGCCTACCTCCGCTACCTGGCGGAGTTGATGGAAGTTCCGATCGCCATTGTGTCCCTCGGGGCCCATCGGGATCAGACCATCGTGGTCGAGGATCCCATCCACGGACCGAAACGAGCCCTTCTCAATGCCTGACTCCACCAAGGCCATGCCCGACGCCACCAAGACCCTTGATATCGTCGCCATCGGCAACGCCATCGTTGATGTGCTCGTCCAGTCGGACGACAGCTTTCTCGCCGACCACCAGCTCACCAAGGGCACCATGGCCCTTGTCGACGAGGCCCAGGCCGAGAGGCTCTATGCCGCCAGTGGGCCTGGCCTGGAAACCTCCGGTGGCTCAGCGGCCAACACCCTGGCCGGCATTGCCCAGCTCGGCGGCAGGGCCGCCTTCATCGGCCGGGTCCGGGATGATCAGCTCGGCGCGATCTTCGCCCACGACATCCGCTCGGTCGGGGCCGGTTTCGACACCCCGCCAGCCACCACGGGCCCCTCCACGGCCCGCTGTCTGATTCTGGTCAGCCCCGATGCCCAGCGCACCATGTGCACCTACCTGGGCGCTTCGGTGGGCCTGGAGCCCGAGGATCTGGATCTCGATCTGGTGCGCCAGGCGCGGTTGCTCTATCTGGAGGGTTACCTCTGGGACAGCGAAGCCGCCAAGCGGGCCTTCATCGCCGCCGCCGAGGTGACGCGCCAGAGCGGCGGGCAGGTGGCCCTCAGCCTCTCGGACGCCTTTTGCGTCGATCGGCACCGGGCCAGTTTCCTGGAGTTGGTCGATGGCCATGTCGACCTGCTGTTTGCCAACGAATCAGAGATCACGGCGCTCTATGAAACCTCCAGCTTCGAGGCAGCGGCCGAGCAGGTTCGGGGCCGCTGCCAGGTGGCCGCCCTCACTCGGAGCGAGCGGGGCTCGGTGCTGCTGAGTGGCTCGGACACCGTTGCGATCGATGCCTACCAGCTCGGACCCCTGGTGGACACCACCGGTGCCGGGGATCTCTACGCCGCCGGCTTCCTGTTCGGCTACTCCCGCGGTGACGACCTCGAGCGCTGCGGTCGGCTCGGCTCCCTTTGTGCTGCTCAGGTCGTCACCCAGTTGGGGCCCCGCTCCCAGGTGTCCCTGCCGGACCTGGTCGCCACCCATCTGGGCTGAGTGCAGGGACGCCCAGCTGATCGATCAAGGCCGGGAGGTCCAGACCGCACACCCCCTCCGGTTCCGTCGGCCGGGCCAGCAGCAAAAGGCGCAGGCCCAGGCTGGCGCAAAGGGTTTGCCAACCCTCTTCTGTGTGGCCGCCGGATTGGCGGCAAACCACGGCGGTGATGGCCCACTGACGCAGCAGGGCCCGCTCCAGGGCCAGCTCCCCCAGCCCCGCCGGCTCACCGGGCCGGTGGCAGGCCAGGTGGCCAGCGGGCAGCCCCGCCGCCCCGCCCCGCCGCAGACTTTCTGGGCTTGGCAACAGCCGGGCGAACGGCAGCGCTCCTGCGGCCAGAGCCACGGCCCGCGGCAGCTGGCGGGCCCCGATCGCGAACAGCAGGCGCTGCCCCCGCAGGTCGAGGCGGCCCAGGGCGTCGAGGTCGGCAAGCAGGGTGCGATCCAGGCTGGCCGGGGTCTGCAGCAGGGGCCGTCGCAGGCGCAGCAGTGGCTGGCCCAACCGCCGGCAGACCGTGGCCAGGTCGGCCGTGACGCGACTGGCGAAGGGGTGGCTGGCATCCACCACCCAGACGAAGGCTGAGCCCTTTTCACGGGCCTGGTGCAGCCGCGCCGCCATTGCCGCTTCACCCGCCAGGGCTCCCACCTCCAGCTGCAGGCGGAGGTGGGCTGGGTAGGCGCGGCGGGCGGAGCTGCTCACCACCGACACCGAGAGCCCCCAGCCCCGTTCCAGCAGAGCGACGGCCAGGACAGGCCCCTCCCCGGTGCCGGCGATCAGCCAAAGCCGCCGCTGGTGCCAATCAAGGGCGTCTTGCATCAGGATGTGGCCCGCTGTCGCGATCCCGGTTGTGAATCACTGTGTGCTGGAAGTGGAGGTGCTCGAGGCCCCCCAGGTGCGATACACCCAGGACAACCAGACCCCGGTAGCAGAGATGGCAGTTCAGATCGAGGGTCTGCGGCCGGATGATCCCCCCTGCCAGCTGAAGGTGGTGGGCTGGGGCAATCTGGCGCAGGACCTGCAGAACCGGGTGCAGGTGGGGCAACGGCTGATGCTGGAAGGCCGGCTGCGGATCACCACGGTGACCCGGGCCGATGGCGTCAAGGAAAAGCGGGCCGAGTTCACCCTGGCGCGGCTCCATCCCGTCGCCGCCGCTGGCGCGCCGACCCCACCAGCTCCAGCTGGCCAGGCTGCTCCACGCTCCATTCCCCGACCAGTCCCGGCCCGGCCCATCCCGGCGGCGTCCGGCGCCCCAGTCCTCACCCAGGAGGCCCCCACCTGGAACACCTCGCCACTGGTGCCGGATCTGGCCGACGACGACGACATTCCCTTTTAACTCGGCTTTCAATCGGCCCTTTGGATCGATCCATTCAATTCAATTGGCCCATCTGATGCGGGCTGGATGTCGGAGCCGTGCTCAGCGGTTCGCCAGGCGTTCCTTGGCCAGATCGAGCATCTGCCCGAGTTCCCGCTCCAGAGCCGCCAGATCGAGGCGCAGATCGGCCCATCGGCCCTCGTCGATCTGGCGCAGCAGCCAGAGCCTCTCGGCGCTGAGTTGGTCGATCAGTTCTGCGGCGCTGCTTTCGGCCGATGGTGCCTCAGGCCCTGGCGCCGAGCCAGGTTCCGTGGAATTCACCGTAGTCATGGCAAGGGCATGCGGGAGAATGACAGCCATGCAAGCACTCACCTCCCCCGGCAGCCTGCTCACGATCCTGGGAGCCGTGCTCACCGTGGTGGGCAGCATCGCCTACGCGACGGACAGCCCCAACATCAGCCTGGCCGGCGTGTTCTATGGCATCCCCCTGCTGCTCGGCGGGCTGGCGTTGAAGTCCTCGGAGCTGGCGCCGGCAGCGCGTCTGAGCCAGCCCGACGCGTTCCGATCCCTGCGGGAGCAGCCCGCCAGCGAGCCCCTCAGCGCCTTGCTCAAGGACGTCACCCGCTGGCGCTACGGCCAGAAGGCCCATCTGGAGAGCTCCCTGCAGGCGCTGAAGCTCTGGGACGACGAGCAGCCTCCCGAGTTGCTCAGCGTGGGGGAACTGGAGAGCCATGGGGGCTATGGCCTCGTCCTCCGGTTTCGCTGCCCCGGGGTTCCCTTCGAGCGCTGGCAGGCGAAGCAGGAACGGTTGGGCCGTTTCTTCGGGCCCGGCCTGGTGGCGGAGTTGGACCAGCATGCTGCAGCCGAACTCGATCTGACCCTCTTGCCGATGTCGCCAGCCATCGCCAGCCTGGAGTCTGATCAAGCCTGATCCCAGTTCGTTTCCCTCGGTTGCCACTCTTGAACCAGGACCCCTTGATCAGTCCCCAGGACAGCCTGCGGGTCTCCGTTCTCAGCGAAGCCCTGCCCTACATCCAGCGGTTCGCCGGCCGCCGGGTCGTGGTGAAGTACGGCGGCTCCGCCATGGCGCATCAGGAGCTGCGCGACGCCGTCTTCCGGGACCTGGCTCTGCTGGCCTGCGTGGGGGTCCAGCCGGTGGTGGTCCATGGCGGTGGGCCTGAGATCAACCACTGGCTGAGCCGCCTGGCGATCGAGCCGCACTTCATCGATGGCCTGCGGGTCACCGATGCCGACACCATGGACGTGGTGGAGATGGTGCTGGTCGGCAGGGTCAACAAGCAGATCGTCAACGGCCTCAACCGGCTGGGCGGCAAGGCGGTGGGCCTCTCCGGCTGCGATGGGGGCCTGGTGGAAGCCCGCACCTGGGGCGACGGCTCCCACGGCCTGGTAGGAGACGTGGCGGCGGTGCATCCCGAGGTGCTCACCCCCCTGCTCGAGAACGGCTACATCCCTGTGATCTCCAGCGTGGCCCCGAATCCCCAGGGCCAGTCCCACAACATCAACGCCGACACCGTGGCCGGCGAGCTGGCCGCCTCCCTGCAGGCTGAGAAGTTGATCCTGCTCACCGACACGCCTGGAATCCTGCGGGAGCGCACCGATCCCAGCTCCTTGCTGCGCCAGCTCAGCCTCTCCGAGGCGCGAGAGCTGATCGCCAGCGGGGTCGTGAATGGTGGCATGACACCCAAGACCGAATGCTGCATCCGCGCCCTTGCCCAGGGGGTGGGCGCGGCCCACATCGTCGATGGGCGTGTCCCCCATGCCCTGCTGTTGGAGGTGTTCACCGATGCCGGCATCGGCACCATGGTGCTGGGAAGCTCCCTGCCGGGCCATGGCTGAGGATCCGCTGCTGCCGGCCCGGTTGGCGCTCGAGCGGGGCGAGTACGGCAGCTGCCTGCGGCTGCTGGAACCCCTGGCCGCCGCCCATCCAGCCAGCACCGGCCTGGGGGGAACCCTGCGGCTGCTAATGGTCACGGCCCTGCTGGGTCAGGGAAACGATGCAGGTGCCGTGGCCTGTTGCCGCAGCCTGCGTGCCTGCCTGGACCTGGATGTTCGGTCACAGGCCAAGGATCTCCAGCTGATTCTCGAGGCACCTCCCCTGCAGCGCCCCGCCAACTGGTCGCTCAGCCTGCCGGTTCTCGGTGGCGCCGATGCCCTCGAGGGCCGCGCCAAGGCCACGGCCAGCCAGCGCCGCCAGGCCCCAACTCCTGTTTCGCCGCCACCGCCGCCGGTGGGCCCCACCCGCGCACCGGTGGGGTTCGCCGTGGTGGTGGTGGCCGTCCTGCTGCTGCTGACTTCGCTGCTCTCCGGCTGCCTGCGGGTCGACACCGACCTGCGCTTCGGCCCCCCGGGGCGGCTCCAGCTGCGCCAGACCCTCAGCAGCAAGACCGGACGCCTGTTGCCCTGGCAGCGGCAGTTCGTCTCGGACCTCAAAGCAGCCCCTTTGGAGCGGGCTACAGCGCTGGGCATCGAGACCCACCGGGGGGTCGTCAGCCTCACCAGCGCCAGCGTGGCCGCCCAGGAGATCAACCGCCTGCTGGCTCTCACGGCGGCGACCGCAGCTGACCTGGGCGGACTGGCGCTGCCACCCCCGACCCTGGCCCTGCGGGAACGCAACTGGTTGCTCGGAGCCCAGCAGCAGTTCAGCCTCGAGGTGGATCTGCGGCAGGTGGGAGCGCTGCCTGGCCTCGACCTCAGCGTGGCGCTCGGCCCCCTGGCACGGGGGGCGGTGCGCTCAGCCCAACCCAGGGCCAGCCAACCCGAGGGCGATGGGGTGCGCTGGGGCCTGGCGATCGGCGCGCTGAACCGCTTGGAGCTGGTCAGCTGGCGATGGAGCCGCCTCGGCCTGGGCGGGATCGCCATCCTGCTGCTGCTGGCCCTGGCCTTGGCCCTGCAGCGGTTGCGCTGGCAGGCCGGATTCGGCTGGCCCGAACTGCCGGCGCCTGAGAAACCCTGAAGGTGGCTACAGCGCCAGCGGATCGGGATCGATGCTGAGACTCACCTGGCCGCCGAGGGCCGCGCGCAGTTCCGCCTCCGGCGGCAGGGGCAGGGGGGAGCCGGCTGGTCCATGCAGCAGCAACTGCCAGCGATGGCGGCCGGCCACCCGGGCCACTGGGGCGGGCGCCGGTCCCACCAGCAGCCAGCCCGCCTCCTGGAGCGGACAGCGGATGCGCTCAGCGAGGGCGGCGGCGGCGGTGGCGGTGGCGGTGGCAGAAGCCCCGGCCAGCCGCAGCAGGCAGGCCCGGCTGAACGGCACCAGACCGGCCTGCTGCCGCACCAGCCGCTCCGATTCGAGGTAGCGGTCGTAGCGGCCATCGATCAGGTGACGAATCACCGGATGGTCGGGGGAGTAGGTCTGCACGATCACTTCGCCGGGCCGCTCACCGCGGCCGGCCCGGCCCGCCAGCTGAAGCAACAGCTGCAGGCATTGTTCACCGGAGCGCAGATCCGGCCGATGCAAGAGTCCATCGGCGGCCAGAACCGCCGCCAGGGTCACCCGGGGCAGATCGATTCCCTTGGTGAGCATCTGGGTGCCGACAAGCACGTCGGCCTCACCGGCGGCGAACTGGGCCAGCAGGCGGCGATGGCCATCCCGGCCCCGGGTGGTGTCGCGGTCGAAGCGAAGCAGACGCAAGCCCTCCAATTCCTTCTCCAGCTGCTCGATCACCCGTTGGGTTCCGGCGCCGAAGGGCTTGAAGGCGGTGGAACCGCAGGAGCCGCAGCGGAGGCTGGGTTCCTGGCGATGGCCGCACCAGTGGCAGCGCAACGACTGGTGTCCATCCCGGTGGCGATGGACGGTCAGGGCCACATCGCAATGGGGGCATTGCACCACATCCCCGCAGCTGCGACAGCTCAGGAAGCTGCTGTAGCCGCGCCGGGGCACGAGCACCACGGCCTGGCCGTCCTGGTCCCGCAACCGATCCAGGCGTCCCCGCAGGGCCCGGCTGATCAGGCGGCGATTCCTCTCCGCCAGTTCCAGCCGCATGTCGACAACCAGGACCGGGGCATCCCGCTGGCCACTGATCCGCTCGGGCAGCCTCACCAGGGTGGTCGGCGGGACCGGCTGTCCCAGCTCCTGGCGGCAGGCCAACCAGGATTCGAGCGACGGGGTGGCGCTGCCGAGCAGCAGGCGAGCCCCACTGAGCCAGGCGCGTCGCTGGGCCACGGTCCTGGCGTGATAGCAGGGCATCGGGCTCTCTTGTTTCCACGAGCTGTCGTGCTCCTCGTCCAGCACGATCAAGCCCAGCACCGCCAGGGGCAGAAAGATGGCGGAGCGGGTGCCGACCACGACCACGGGCGCCTGCCGATCGGCAGCCAGACAGCGCCTCCAGGCGACGATCCGCTCGGGTTCACCCAGGCCACTGTGGTAGGCGATCACCCGCTCGCCGAAGCGGGCCCGGCACCGGTCCAGCAGCTGGGGAATCAGGCCGATCTCCGGGGTGAGCATCAAGGTGCTTGCTCCTTCCACCAGGCAGGCCGCCGCCGCCTGCAGGTAGACCTCCGTCTTGCCGGAACCGGTGATGCCCCAGAGCAGCAGGCTGGCTCCCGGCGGGGCTGAGTCGATGGCCTCGAGGGCCTGGCCCTGGGCGGCATTCAAGCGGCGGGGTGGCTCCAGCCCTTTGGGACTGGAGCGTTGGGGGCCTGATCGGGATTGAAGCCGCAGGAGTGAGCGCTCCAGCAAGCCCTGAACCACCGAGCGGCTGAAGCCCCACTCGGTAAGGATCTCCTGCAGCCAAGCCCCCTCCGGTTGCAGCCTCAGGCGCTCCAACAACTGACGCTGCCGTGGGGGAGGAGGGTCAAGGGCCACGTCCTCGGCCAGCGGCTCCACCCATTGCCGCTGGCGGGGCCGCAGCGGGGCCGCAGCACGGAGCTGGCCCAGCCAGCCAGGCGGCAGGGCTGTTTTGAGGGTCCTGAACAGGCTGGAGTGGCAATCCACCGCCACCTGCTGGAGCAGGCCCTGCCAGAGGGGATCGACGGCGGCACGCTGATGCACCGCTTCGATCGGCAGCAGCTTGCCCGGATCCAGCTCAGCAGGCAGACCGTCCAGCTGCTCAACCACCAGACCGATCTGCCGCCGCCCCCGCAGGGGAACCCTGACCAGATCGCCGGGTGCCAGGGGCAGGTTCTCCGGGTTCCCGTAACTGAAGATCCGGCCTTCCCGGCCAGCTTCCACCCACACTTGCCAGCAGATCAGCCCGTCGCCTTGCAAACCCGGTGGCAGTTTCTTAGAATGAATGGGTTGAGCAGTCATTCAGGCTGCAGTCGGAGCTTCGCAGTGTTCCGTCCAGAGGGAAGACTTGAAACAAAAGCCGGATGGAGCCCATCTCCCGCCGGCCTCCCAGTCTGCGACCACCCCTGACAACCCTGCAAAGGCATCCGTGCCGTTCCTTGACTGATCGATTCTCATTCAATGGCCTCCGCTCCCGACTGAACCCTTGCAGGCAGTCGGCTCGGTGTGCCTAAGGCCACCCATTTTGCTTTGGTTTCCATGCGCCTTGGCGCCGTGGAGCCAGCCATACCGCTGTCGGCCATCCCCAATCTCGTCCGCCCGACCCCGCTCCCCTTCCCGTTGATCCCTATGAGCCCTGTAGCTGCCCTGAAGTCCACGAAAGCTGAACCCGAAATCCTCGCGGTCGCGACTCAGGCGGGAGATCAGGTCACTGTCGAGCTGAAGACCAAGGCCCCACGGGCCAAAGCCAAAGCCAAGGCCAAGCCGGCATCGAGCCCCGGCGAGCCTGAACCAGCCACGGATTCAGGTGCCGCGGCGAACAAAGTCAGCCGTACCCGCAAAACGGCGGCCAGCAAAACCACGACGGCCAAGGCTCCTGCAACCAAAGGGGCTTCAAGCAAGGGGCTTTCATCAAAAGAAGCGGCTGCCAAGGCCAAGCGCCCGCCTGATGGGCTTGCCGCCCCTGATGTCGGGGAGGATCTCGACGACGCGGCCGAGCAGCTCCTGGCCCCCACCGACGCCATCGAGGCGATCGCCGACAAGAAACCAGCCGGGGCCAAGGCCCTGGCCAGCATCAAGGTCGGGCCCAAGGGTGTCTACACCGAGGATTCGATCCGGGTGTACCTCCAGGAGATCGGCCGGATCCGCCTGCTACGGCCCGATGAAGAGATTGAGCTGGCCCGCAAGATCGCCGATCTGCTGCTGCTCGAGGAACTCGCCAATCAGTTCGAGCAGGACAACGGTCATTATCCCGATAACAAGGAGTGGGCCGTTCTCGTCGACATGACCCTGCTCAAGTTCCGCCGGCGCCTGATGCTGGGCCGCCGGGCCAAGGAGAAGATGGTGCAGTCGAACCTGCGGCTGGTTGTGTCGATCGCCAAGAAGTACATGAATCGGGGCCTCTCCTTCCAGGACTTGATCCAGGAAGGCAGCCTCGGCCTGATCCGTGCAGCCGAGAAGTTTGATCACGAGAAGGGCTACAAGTTCTCCACCTACGCCACCTGGTGGATCCGTCAGGCGATCACCCGCGCCATCGCTGATCAGAGCCGCACGATCCGGCTGCCGGTGCACCTCTACGAAACCATCTCCCGCATCAAGAAAACCACCAAGGTGCTGAGCCAGGAGTTCGGCCGCAAACCCACTGAGGAGGAAATCGCCGAAAGCATGGAGATGACGATCGAAAAACTGCGCTTCATCGCCAAATCAGCCCAGCTGCCGATCTCCCTGGAAACCCCGATTGGCAAGGAAGAGGATTCCCGGCTTGGTGATTTCATCGAAGCCGACATCGAGAACCCCGAGCAGGATGTGGCTAAGAACCTCTTGCGCGAGGATCTTGAGGGTGTCCTGGCAACCCTCAGCCCCAGGGAGCGGGACGTGCTGCGGCTTCGTTATGGCCTCGATGATGGCCGCATGAAAACCCTCGAGGAAATTGGCCAGATCTTCGATGTGACCCGGGAACGCATCCGCCAGATCGAGGCCAAGGCCCTGCGCAAACTGCGCCATCCCAACCGCAACGGCGTGCTGAAGGAGTACATCAAGTAACCTTCCTCAGCTTCGAATCCCCCGGATTGGGACCATCCCCTTGGACCTCCATCGGAGCAGGTCCAGTGTCAGCGCCGCGGGACTCGATCATTCTTCCCACCTTCAACGAAGGGGCCACCATCACGCCCACCATCGATCCGGTCTATCCGAAGTATACTCACACCGTTGAGCAGATCCGGCCTTCCCCAGCTTCTGGCGGTCGTGCTGGCCACCCCGGCGATCGGTCTGCTGCTGCTGCGGGCAGGGCTGCTCCGCCTGCTCTGGCTGCAGAATCTGGCCGGATTCGCAGGGGTGCTGCTGTTCGTGGTACCGCCGCTGGCGCCGCTGATGCAGAACCAACGGCAAACCCCCGTTGGCGGACTGCCATCCTGGCCGGATCGGTGTCGAAGAGGAACGAAGACTGCTGGGGATCGGCTATGAGCGCTACAGCGTTGTGGATTTCAGCCAACAGCCCGTGACCTTCTTCGACACTGCGTAAGGAGCCCGCGAGCAGCTGGTCAAGCTTGCTGCACGCCCTGGCCAACCTTCGGAGCCGCGACCCCCAGCCCCCACCGTGCTGCTGTTCGGTGAGGCCTATGAGCTCGGGGAGTTCAACCTGGACCCGTCCCGAATCCAGACTTTGGGAAGCCGTGGCAACCACCGGCTGTGGCGGGTGAAGCGGGGCGATCTGAGCGAACAAGCCAGCGGGATTCAGCCTTGAGCGGCCTGCGGACCTGGTTCCGCTGCCTCGGAGCCTGGCGCCTGGCCCTCTGCTTCGTGGCCACCCTCGTGGTGATCTCGATTGAGCTGGCAATCGGCAACCACGTCACTCCGGAGCTCGATGAAGCCGGGCTGGCCTGGCTGGGGGACGTGATTCCCCCACCCTTGGGCCGGGCGTTGGTGGTGGTGTATCAAGTGAGTGGCACCCGGTTCACGCCCTTGCTGGTGCTGGCGTCCCTGATTGATCTGATCCTGAAGCGGGCCTGGGATGAACTGACCTGGTTGAGCGTGGGAACGGCGGGGTTTCTGCTGATCGTCGATCGATGGCTCAAGCCCCTGTTCGATCGCGCCAGACCCCACGAAACCCTGGTGGAGGTGAGCGGCCGCAGCTTTCCGAGCGACCATGCCACCGGTGCCGTGGTGTTCTACTTCCTGATGTGTGCCTTCCTCTCCAAGCGCTATCCCCAGTGGCGCCGACCGCTCTACATCGGCTCGGCGATTTGGGTTGCGCTGATCTGGATCAGCACCCTCAATACGCGGGTGCACTGGCCCACCCACATCGTGGCCGGTGCCAGGGTGGGCTTCATCTGGCTGAGCGTCTGCCTGACCAACTGGAAGCTGGCTGCAGCCCGGCAGAGTGAACGGAACCGCGTCCTCGCTCCTTGACCAGCCAAACCAATCTTGCCTCCCTGGCCGACCTCTGCGGTTTGCGCACCGCTCCCGCCCTCACTGGGTTACAACGCGATCGGATCCGGCAGGAGCTGGAGACACGGCTGGCCGCTTGCAGCTGGTTCACGGTAGGCGTGATGGCCCCCTCCGAGGCGGCGGCCCTCGAGGCCCTGCGCACCTGTGAGCGGGCCCTGGGCTGGGAAGCTCTGGTGGGCGAGGACCTACCGGCGTTGTCAGGCCAGGTGTTCCTGAAGGGAAACCAGAGCACCGGCCTGTTCAGGATCCGGGCCGAAAGGGGCCTCGGTGCCGGGCTGCTGATCACCGGCCATCACCACACGGATTCCGAGGCCGAAGGGACCTGGGGACCCCTGCCCCTGGATTTCTTTGCCTGATCACGATCTTGCCAGGTAGCTGGGGGCCACGGACGACCTGTCCTTAGGCTGGGCGGCTGTTAGACGGCCCACGGCCGGTTTGAGGACGGACTGAATGGCTGGCTCCACCCTGCGCATTGCCTCCCGCCGCAGTCAGCTAGCGATGGTGCAGACCCACTGGGTGCGCGATGAACTGGCCCGGGCCCACCCGCAGCTGGAGATCAGCATCGAGGCGATGGCCACCCAAGGGGACAAGATTCTCGATGTGGCCCTGGCCAAGATCGGCGACAAGGGCCTGTTCACCAAAGAGCTCGAAGCCCAGATGCTGCTGGATCGGGCCGATATCGCCGTCCACAGCCTCAAGGACCTGCCCACCAATCTTCCCGAAGGATTGGTGCTGGGTTGCATCACCGAACGGGAAGACCCGGCCGATGCCCTGGTGGTGCACGCCCGGCACACCGACAAGACCCTCGCCACCCTGCCGGAAGGCAGTGTCGTGGGCAGCAGTTCCCTGCGGAGGCTGGCCCAACTCCGCCACCACTACCCCCATCTGGTGTTCAAGGATGTGCGCGGCAATGTGATCACCCGGCTGGAAAAGCTCGATGCCGGCCACTACGACTGCCTGATCCTGGCGGCGGCGGGGCTCGGGCGCCTCGGCCTGGCCGGGCGGATCCATGAGCGGATCGCCCCGGAAATCTCCCTCCATGCGGTGGGCCAGGGTGCCCTCGGCATTGAGTGCCGCTGCGGCGACGACCTAGTCATCGAGCAGATCAGGGCACTGGAGCACGTCCCCTCCTCCCGCCGCTGCCTGGCCGAGCGGGCCTTTCTCCGCCGACTGGAGGGGGGATGCCAGGTGCCGATCGGCGTGAACACCTGCTTCGAAGGCGATGAGCTGGTGCTCACCGGCATGGTGGCCAGCCTCGATGGCCAGCGGCTGATCCGTGATCAGGCCCGCGGCAACCAGGCGGACCCTGAGGCGATCGGCGTCTCCCTGGCCGATCGCCTCAGGAGCCAGGGGGCTGGGGAGATCCTGGAGGAGATCTTTGCAGCCGTTGGCCGCGAGCACTGATCTGAGCGGGGCCCCCCTCGCGCCGGAGCAGGAGGCGGAGGCCCGCGGACTGCCCTTCCAGTGGAATCTGCTGGCCTGGGCCGCCTTGGTGGGGGTGCTCACCGGGCTGGCCGTGGTGGGCTTTCATTTTCTGCTGGGTTCCATCAACCAGTTTCTGTTCGGAACCCTGGTGGAATCGATCATGGCTCTGGTGGGCTCGGTGACGACCCCGGAAACCCCGCTGGAACTGTTCAACCCGGCCGAACCCGAATCCAGCACCCCGCTCAAGGCCTTGCTCCAGCTTGGCCTCGGCGGAATCGGCTTCCTGCCGCCACCCCCGGCACCCCCGGAACCGTTGCCACCCCAAACCATCACCGTCAGCTGGTTGTCCTCCTGGCCCGTGCTGGTGGTGCCGATGCTGGGGGGGCTGTTGGTGGGCCTGCTGCGGCAGCTGGGCAAGGACCTCGGACCTGGGCTGCCCAGCCTGATGGCGATGGCTGACGGGATGGTGCGGGCCGCCCCGAAGCTGCCGATCCTGCGGCTGGTGGCCGCCTCCCTCAGCCTTGGCAGTGGCGCCTCCCTCGGACCGGAGGGTCCAAGCGTGGAAGGCGGTGGAAACATCGGCCTCTGGGTGGGCCTGCGCAGCTCCCTCTCTCCTGAATCCCAGAAGGCGCTGGTGGCGGCGGGGGTTGCGGCCGGTCTGGCGGCCGGGTTCCGTGCTCCGATCGCTGGGGTGTTCTTCGCTTTCGAAGGGGCCTACAGCACGATTCCGGGTCGACCCAGTCTGCGGGCGGTGCTGGTGGCCGCGGTCAGCTCCACCCTGGTGACCCAGCTCAGCCTGGGGGATGAGCCGATCTTCCGGCTGCCCCTCTACGAGGTGCGCTCCCCCCTGGAATTGCCGCTTTATCTCGGCCTCGGCGTGGTGGCCAGCCTGATGTCCTGGGCGCTGGTGAGTTTGCTGGCGGCGGGCCGCAGCGGACCGGTGCAACGCCAGTTCAGCCGGCTCGATCCGTGGCTGCTCAACGGTCTGGGGGGGCTGGGGGTGGGGGTGATGGCCCTGGGATTCCCGGAGGTGCTCGGCGTGGGCTACGACACGATCGAGGCCCTGCTTGGCAATGAAGGCGGCATCGCGCTGGGCACCCTGCTCGCCCTGCTGGTGGTGAAGTTGTTGGCCACGGGGTTGAGCAATGCCACCGGGTTCGTGGGGGGTGGCTTCGCCCCGTCGTTGTTTCTCGGTGCGGTGCTGGGTAATTGCTACGGCCAGCTGCTAGGTGATGGTGGCCTCCAACTGGCCGTGGCCGAGCCACCGGCCTACGCGATGGTGGGCATGGCGGCGGTGCTGGCGGGCAGCGCCCGGGCTCCGCTGACGGCCCTGTTGCTGCTGTTCGAGCTCACCCACGACATCCGCATCGTGCTCCCCTTGATGGCCGCAACGGGCTTGAGCGCCGTGCTGGTTGAGCGTTGGCAGGGGTTCCAGGATCGTGGGCTGCTCGGGGCCGATCCGCTCGAGGACCGTCGCCGCCATCAGCTGGCTGGGCTCTCGGTTGCCGAGGCGTTCGGGCCTGAGGCTCCCCTGGTGATGGCAGCGAACACCTCAGCGGCGGTGGCCGTGGCTCGCTTGATCGAGGCCCATGGCCATTGTCTGATCGCCGCGGAGGAGAATCGGGCCGTGGCCCTGGTCACCCTGCAGGATCTTCAGCGCGGCCTCAGTGCGGGGGTCGAGCGCCAGCAGGCTGTGACCCTAGGCGATTGCCGACGCAGTGAACTGGTGTGGCTGCCTCTGACGGCGCGGCTGGACCGGCTCGAGGACCAACTCACACCCACCGGGCTGCGGCAGATCCCCGTCTTCGATGTGGCCGAAGGGGTGGGGGGCCACCTCCCCCATGGACTGCCCACCGATGGCTTGCCCATCGCGGCGCTGTGCGGCCTTGCCAGCCGCGATGGCCTGGCCCTGGCCCTGGCCCGCACCCTCAGCGTTTGACCACCACGGGAGTGCCGACCTCCACCTGATCGAACAGGGCCCGGACATGGGGGGTGAGCATCCGCACGCAACCGTGGGAGACGGCCTCACGGCCTTTGACGGTCCATTCCCAGGCGGTGGGGGTGCCGTGGATGCCGTATTGGTCTTTCGTGGTGGTGTGGAAACCGATCCAGCGATCCCCCAGGGGACCCTGGGCACCCCTGGTTGGGTTGACCTTGCCGCTCTTGGTGCTCTGGTACTGGGGATTGAGCACCTTGTTGCGCACCTTGAAGGTGCCGGTGGGGGTGGGGGTGGCGGGATCTCCGACCGCCACCGGCCAGCTGCCGATCACCTTGCCGTTGTCGAGCAGGCTGATGGTGCGCTTGCCGAGTTCCAGCACGATCTCCTTGGTGCTGGTGATCGCGGCGGTGCTGGGGTTGGCTGGTGTCGGAGCTGGCTTGGCTTCCGGTGTCGCCGCCGGGCTGGCCGCCGAGGACGAGGCCACGGGGGTCGGCACAGCCGGTGACGGCGAGGTTGGGGCGCTCTGCTGGCTCAGGCCCGGCAGGGCGGCCCCCAGACCCAGGGCCACCAGAGCGACGGTGGCAGGAACGAGGCGGAAACGGATCGCGCGCATGGGGAGGGGAGGGTTGGTGGTCTTGGAACGGGTCGGGAACTTCAGTTGACGAGCTTGGCTTCGATTTCGCCTTTGTAGCGTGCTTCGCAGGCCTTGACGATCCGCACCGCCTCCTCGATTCCAAAGAAGCCGTTGACATGGCAGGTGCCGGGCTTCTTGAGATCCTTGTAGTGCTCCCAGTAGTACTCGGTTTCCTTGACCCACTGGGCACCGAGCTGCTCATAGCTGGTGATGTGGTCCACCCGCTTGTCATCGGCCAGCACCGCGATCACCTTGTCGTCGACTTCACCGCCATCGTCGAAGGTCATGATGCCGATGATGCGCGCTTCCACCAGGCTGCCCGGCACCAGCGGTTCAGTGACGTTGACGATCTCGATGTCGAGGGGATCGCCGTCCTCATCCCAGGTGCGTGGGATGCAGCCGTAGGCGAATGGATAGGCCAGGGAGGAGTAGCCGACGCGATCCAGCTTGAGCTGCCCGGATTCGGTGATCAGCTCATACTTGTTGATCGTCATCGAATTGACCTCGATGATCGCGTTCAGCCGCAACTCGGCCTCATCGGCGAAGGCCGGCAGCACATGCAGCAGGTTGAGCATCGTGCGGCTGGGAGCCTGATCGATGTTCGCCATGGCGACGGGGAAGGGGGGAAGGTTGCGGCGGCGATCCTAGGGATCCCCGGCCGCGAGCCTGTCCAGCTTGGTTTCCAGGTAGCTCAGGAAAGCGGTGGGATCGAGGGGAGCACCGCAGACCCGCTCCACCAAAGCCTCACCTGTGACGCTGCGGCCGAGGGGGTGCACATGAACCCGCAGCCAATCCCGCAGGACAGCGTCCTCCCCGGTGGCCAGGCGGGCCTCGATCGGCCCGGTTTCCCGTTCCATCGCTTCGGCCAGCTGGGCCGCAATCAGATGGCCCAGGGCGTAGGAGGGGAAGTAGCCGAACAGGCCTTCGCTCCAGTGGACGTCCTGGAGGCAGCCTTCGGCCGCATCGGCGGGCCTGACGCCCAGCAGCTCCACCATCAACCGGTTCCATTCCGCCGGCAGCTCCTCCACCGGCAGATCGCCTTCGAGCAGGGCAAGCTCCAGGTCGAAGCGCAGCACGATGTGGAGGCAGTAGCTGAGCTCGTCGGACTCGACGCGGATCGCACCGGGCCGGCGGGGATTGAGGGCTCGCCAGAACTGATCGGGATCGTCCCAGGCCCCGGCTGCGCTTTCGGCCAGTGCCTGGCGGAAGCGGGGCTGCCAGCGCCGCGCGAAGGCCTCGCTCCTGCCGACTCTGCACTCCCAGAACAGGCTCTGGCTTTCGTGCACGCCCATCGAGGTGGCCTCACCCAGGGGCCAGGCGAACCACTGATGGTCGTGGCGGGGCAGGCCCTGTTCATAGAGGGAATGGCCCCACTCGTGGGCGGTGGCCAGGAAGGCGGAAAACGGCTGGCCGGGCACCACCCGGCTGGTGATCCGGAAGTCGGAGGGGCCCAGGGTGGTGGAGAAGGGATGGGGGGAGCAGGCCAGCACCGCGCAGCTGGCGTCGAAGCCCCACTCCTGCAGGAGTTGCCGGCAGAGCTGCTGCTGCACCGGATCCGGCAGCGCCAGCCCGGTTGGATCCCAGCCAGCATGACCGCCGCCGCTAGCCGGGGCCGGGCTTCGCCCGTAGCGCTCGATCAAGGTCGGCAGCCGTTGGCGCAAGGGCGCGAACAGCGCCGCCAGCCTGGCCTTGCTGATTTCCGGCTCAAACGGCTGGGCCAGGGTTTCCCAGCAGCTGCGCGGCGAGCCGCCTTGGCCATGCTCGACGGAAGCGAGTTGGCGGGCCTGCTCCTTGCGCAGGGTGATCAGCTCGCCGAGGGCGGGGGCGAAGCGGCTGAAGTCGGCCTGGCTGCGGGCCTCCTGCCAGAGGGCGTAACCCCGGGCCTGGGCCAGGGCCAGGGCCGCCACCAGGGCGGGATCGAGCTGCCTCTGCCGCTCCAGCTCCTGGCGCAGCAGGGCCAGGTTCCGTTGCCAGGGGTCGCTGGATCCAGCGGGCGGCAGTTCAGCTTCGGCGGCGGCCAGCAGCTCCGCGTAGGCGTCGCTGCTCTGGCGCTCGTGGAGTTGCCGTGCCAGAAGGGCCAGTTGTTCACCCCGCCAGGCCGCACCCGCCGATGGCATCAGCGTGTTCTGATCCCAGTAGAGGATGCCGTGGATGCTGCCCAGCAGCCGCGTCTGGCGCACATGGGCACCCAGCCTCTCCAGCGCCAGCGTTGCCATTCGATCCGTGCTCCCTTGGGGTGCGTGGTGCTGGGTACATTGAAGCCAATTGCCACGACCGGGGCCGATGAGTCTGCGCGACGCCTCGGCGGTGGCCGGCCTGTCCCGGGCCATTCAGTTGTCGGTGGCGCCTGTCTTTCTACTCACGGGCATCGGCGGCCTGCTGGGCACCTTCACGGCACGTCTCAGCCGCATCATCGACCGCACCCGCCTGCTGCAGGAGGCGATGGAGAGGGGAAACATCGCCCAGGCCAAGCGGTTGAAGGCGGTGTTGATCGTGCAGCGCCGCCGCCTCTTTCTGATCAACCGGGCGATCCTCTGCGCCACCGTCACCGCCCTGCTGGTGTCCGGGGTGGTGGCGGTGCTGTTCATCAGCGCCGTCGCGGCTGTTGATCTAGCCACGATCGTGGTGCCGGTCTTCGTGCTGGCAATGGTTTCGCTGATCGCGGGCCTGCTTCTGTTCCTGCTGGAGGTGCAACTGGCGATTTCCCAGAACCCGCCTCGGTACTACTGAGCCGTCGGCATGCTCCGAAACACGTCAGGGAATCCTGACCCTGGATTGCCATCCGGGGGGTTCCCTGGATCATTGGAAGCTACGGACAGGGGTGATGGACATCACACCACTGCTCGGGCGCGAATCCCTGGGAAGGGAACAGGCGATTGAGCTGTTGCGGGATCAAACCCTGATGATCGTCAGTGGGCGACGGCTGCTGATCACCCTGATCACCGGTACAATCGGCCAGCCCGATCAATGGCTGGGAGCAGCCACCTGCGAGGAGCAGGGTCTGGCACTGCTGGCGAGGCAGCGCCCTGACCTTCTGTTCGTGACCGACCCCCTGGAGGCCGGCAGTGGATATGGCCTGGTGAAGCGGGCAAAACAGCTCTACCCTGATCTGGCTTGCCTGCTGTTGCTGGAACGGGATACCCCCGACATACTGCTGGCAGCCCTCGAATCGAACTGCGACGCCATCTGCCTAGAGAGGATGGGCCTTGGCAATCTGGTGGCGGCGATCCGGGCCGTGATCATCGGGGGTGAGGTCTACATGGACGCTTCGGTGGCCGCGATGTTGCACCGGACCCGCCGAGAGTGGATCAAGGGAGAGCCCCAACGCCTTACCCCCAGAGAATTGCAGGTGCTCGAAGAGATGCTGAAGGGCTTTAAAACCCGCGAAATCGCAGCGCGACTTTTCATCTCCCTGGAAACGGTGCGCAGCCACAGCAAGGCGATGCTGGCCAAGCTAAAGGCCCGCAGTCGGATCCATGCGGCGGTGATCGCCCTAAGGCTGGGACTGGTGCGATTGGACCTGCCAGACGCAGCCGACGATCGATACCACCGGACGGAGGTGTCCTCTTACTTGCGGCGGCAGTAACCGCCGCCGATGTTCATCCAGCCCGCAGGGCAGGCTTCACCGTTGGTGGGAGTGACGGTGTAGCTCACCACCCCGAGGGTGCTGCACTTGCCGTTGAACGTGTCCACATAGCCGAGGGGGCACAGGGCCTGGAGCTTGGGGATCACCTCCTGGGCCGAAGCCGGAGTGCCTGGAACCAGCAGGACCGCAGATCCCACCAGGCCAAGGGCCACCGAGAGGATGAAACGGGACGGGCAAGGGCCCATGGGATGACAGGCCAGTTGAATCAATCCTCAGAGTATGGGGCCCTGGCCATTGATGACGCTGGACCACTGTGACACTCCCATGGATCCCCCCGCCACGCCGGACCTGAACGTCCTGGCGACACGGATGGAGCAGCTGGAGAAGGAAATCAAGGCATTGAACACCCTGCTCACGGCGCTGCGACCCATCCTGGAGCGGCTGCTCGAAACGGTTGAACCCCACCAGGGGCAAGCCCCGCCATTCGCGCAGGATCCAGGCTCCATGGCACCGAAGGACTCCCCGCTACAGGCTGCGGCGCCAGGAACCTCGACACTGTTGGCGCGCCGCAATGCCGAGCGCCTCAACGCCGAGGTGATGCGCCGCAGCGCCCGGGGCCTCGACCCCGACAACGACACCGAGCTGGATCTGCTGATCGACCGGCTGCATGAACTTTCGGAGGAGCAGCCCTGAGAGGCCTCGATGGAGCAGGAACTGAGCACCTTTTGCCGTTGGCCGCGGCAACCCTGCCAGGCTGAGGGGTGTCTGTGATGGAATCCGCCATGGCCGCCAGTCCCCTCTCTCCCGAGGAGATCACCGAGCTCAGCTCCAGCCTGCCCGACTGGAGCGTGGTGAACGGCAAGCTGCACCGGGGCCTGATCTTCGATTCCTTCGTGGAGGCGTTCGGCTTCCTCACCCAGGTGGCCTTGATCGCGGAATCGATGGGTCACCATCCAGAGCTGGGCAACATTTATAACCGCGTGATGATCGATCTCATCACCCATGACACCGGCGGCCTCTCCAGCCTGGACCGGGACCTGGCCCTGCGGATCAATGGGCTGCTGAAGGCATGAGGCCGGGGCCGGTGTGCTCCGCCCACAGGGTCCAGATCTCCATCAACAGACCGGAGACCTCGACGGGCTCGCTGGGTTGATCAGAGGGCCGATCGTTAGCCGGATCTGCGCCAACCACCAGGGTTCGCGTCGCTTCCTCGGGCAGGAGCGCTTCGCTGCCCAATGCCTGCGAGGCCTGGACGGCCGCGTCGGCGTCACTGGGGTCATCGTTGCGGCGGCTGCGCTGCTCCAACCGCGCCTCGATCAGGGTCTGGGGGGTCTGCAGATCGAGGATCAACCAGGGGCACCCCAGGGAGCTGGCCAGCTCGGCCGCCCTGGCGCGGCTGGCGCGGCCCAGGTGGGTGGCATCGAGCAGCACGGTGCGGCCCAGCGCAAGGCTGGCGCGCGCCTCAGCCAGCAAGCCGTCCTCGGTGCGCTGGTTCGCCGCCGGCCCGTAGAGCTGATCCCGCTCAGGGCCGCTCGGCCGGGCCAGGGGAGGCAGGCCATGGAGCCGCTTGCGAATCCTGTCGCTCTGGTGATGGTCGGCCAGCAGCCAGGGGGCCAGCTGCCTGGCGAGGTGACTCTTGCCGCTGCCGGAGGACCCCCGCAACAGGACCAGGCCCGGTGGCGCCTGGCCGCAGCGGGCATAGGCCAGGGCAAGGCTGAGCTGGGCCCGGGCCAGCTGGGTGGCCCGCTGCCGCTGGGCCCGCGGCACCTCCGGCTCCAGGCTGGTGGCGGCCGCCACCTTGGCCCGCACATGGGCCCGGTAGGCGCAGAACAGCGCGAACACTCCGGGCGCGATCGGCCGCCCATAGCCCGCCAACAGCGGAGCGATCAGCGCGCCATGGCCGCTGGCTTGCAACTCCATCGCCAGGAAGGCCAGATCGGAGCCCGCATCGATCCGGCGCAAGCTCGGGTTGAACTCGACACAGTCCACCACGGCGATCGGATCCAGCAGCAACACGTGCTCGAGCCGCAGGTCTCCGTGACCATCCACAGCCCAGCCGGCCGAGAGCCGCTGCCGCAACTCCCGCCGCTGGGCCAGCAGGGCCCGGGCCAGGAGATGGTCAAGCAGGCGATGCACCACCGCCGGCACCAGGGCCGGCACGCAGGCGCGGGTGGAGCGCAGGTTGCTGTGCAACACCCGGGCGAAATCACTGAGCAACGCGGCGGGCGCGACCTCCGCCAGGAGATGGCCCTGGTGAAAGCCGGCAATGTGACGCCCGACCGCCTCCAACTCCGCAGCCCCGGCGCGGCCGGCATCGAGGCGGTTCAAGAGAGTGTCGGCGATGTCGAAGCGGCGCATCAACACCACCGGCTCGGGGCCCTCCGGCGTGGCCAGGCTGGTGACCCCGAGGTAGAGATCCGGCGCCAGGCGGCGGTTGAGCCGCACTTCCTCCTCGCACCAGTGGCGGCGGAGCTCACGGCTGCTGTAATCGAGCAGATCCCACAGCCGCAGGGGCTTCTTGAGCTTGTAGGCCCGTCGGGGCGTCAGAAACACCACGCTGATGTGGGTCTGGATCACCTCCACCCGCCGCAACTCCGGGGCAACCCCCTCCCAATCGGCAGCTGGATAGGTCGACGGCAGGGAGAGGGCCGCGATCAGGGGAGCAAGGCTCTGATCGGCCCCACTCACACCATGACCAGCTCATGGCTGCGGGCCTGCTGCAGACGCAGACGCTCGCTGCCGCCCTCCTCCTCCACCTCCACAGCGATCGTGCTTCCCTCCGGGAAGGAGCCGGCCAGGATCGCCTTGGCGATCGGGGTTTCGAGCTGCCGCTGGATCGCCCGCTTCAGGGGCCTGGCGCCATAGACGGGGTCGTAGCCGGCGCTGGCCAGCCAATCGAGTGCCGCCGTGCTCAGCTCAAGGCCCAGCTTGCGGCCCTCCAGGCGCCGGCGCAGCCGCTCCACCTGCAGCACCACGATCTGGCGCAGCTCCTCGGAGCGGAGGCTGTGGAAGATGATCGATTCGTCGAGGCGGTTGAGGAACTCGGGCCGGAAGTGGGCCCGCAGGGCCTCGTTCACCCGCTTCTCCATTTCGCCGTGGCGGGCAGGATCACCGGCCAGATCCAGGATCGAGGCGCTGCCGATGTTGCTGGTGAGGATCAGCACGGTGTTGGTGAAATCCACCGTGCGCCCCTGGCCATCGGTGACCCGGCCGTCATCGAGCACCTGGAGCAGCACGTTGAACACGTCCGAGTGGGCCTTCTCCACCTCGTCGAACAGGATCACGGCGTAGGGGCGCCGCCGCACCGCCTCGGTGAGCTGGCCGCCTTCCTCGTAGCCCACGTAGCCCGGAGGCGCCCCGATCAACCGCGACACGGCGTGCTTCTCCATGTACTCACTCATGTCGATGCGCACCATGGCGTCGTCGCTGTCAAACAGCTGGGCGGCCAGGGCCTTGGAGAGCTCTGTCTTGCCGACGCCGGTGGGACCGAGAAAGAGAAAGCTGGCGATCGGCCGGTTGGGATCTGAGAGGCCGGCCCTGGAGCGCTGGATGGCGTCGGCCACGGCGGTGACGGCCTGCTCCTGGCCGATCACGCGGGCGTGCAGGTCGGCTTCGAGATGCAGCAGCTTCTCCATCTCGCTCTGCACCAGCCTCGCCACCGGGATGCCGGTCCATTTGGCGATCACCTCGGCGATGTCCTCCTCGGTGACCTCCTCGCGCAGCAGGGTCTTGTCGCCGCCGCCGGCGTTGAGCTCGCTCTCCTTGGCGGCCAGCTTCTTGTTGAGCTCGGCCAGGGTGCCGTACTCGAGCTGGGCCGCCTTGTTGAGGTCGTAGCTGCGCTTGGCCTGCTCCACCTGCAGCTGCACCTGCTCGATCTCCTCCTTGATCGCGCTGAGTTCATCGATCGAGCCCTTCTCCTTCTGCCACTGGGCGTTGAGGCCGCTCTGCTGCTCGCCCAGCTCGGCCAGCTCCCGCTCGATCCGCTCCAGCCGCTCCTTGCTGGCTGCATCGGACTCGCGGCCGAGGGAGAGCTTCTCCATCTCCAGCTGCAGAATCTTGCGGTCGATCTCATCGATCTCCTCCGGCTTGGAGGTGATCACCATCTTCAGGCGGGCGGCCGATTCATCCATCAGATCGATCGCCTTGTCGGGCAGGAAGCGGTCGGCGATGTAGCGGCTGGAGAGCACGGCGGCGGCCACCAAGGCGCTGTCGGCGATGCGCACGCCGTGGTGCACCTCATAGCGCTCCTTCAGGCCCCGCAGGATCGAGATCGTGTCTTCGACGGTGGGCTGATCCACGAACACCTGCTGGAAGCGGCGCTCCAGGGCTGGGTCCTTCTCGATGTGCTGGCGGTGCTCATCGAGGGTGGTGGCGCCGATGCAGCGCAGTTCGCCCCGGGCCAGCATCGGTTTGAGCAGGTTGCTGGCATCCATCGAGCCGCCGGCGGCGCCGGCCCCCACCACGGTGTGGATCTCATCGATGAACAGCACGATCTGGCCATCGCTGGAGGTGACCTCCTTGAGCACCGCCTTGAGCCGCTCCTCAAACTCCCCGCGATACTTGGCGCCAGCGATCAGGGCCCCCATGTCAAGCGAAATGAGCTGACGGTTCTGCAGGGCGGAGGGCACATCGCCGTTGACGATGCGCTGGGCCAGGCCCTCCACGATCGCGGTTTTGCCGACGCCGGGCTCCCCAATCAGCACCGGGTTGTTCTTGGTGCGGCGGGAGAGGATCTGAATCGTGCGGCGGATTTCCTCGTCACGGCCGATCACGGGATCGAGCTTGCCGTCGCGGGCCGCCGCCGTCAGATCGCGACCGTACTTCTCGAGCGATTCGTAGGTGCCTTCCGGGTTCTGGTCGGTCACTTTCTGGCTGCCACGCACCGCTTCGATCGCAGAGAGCAGTTTGGTCTTGTCGGTGCCGGCCTGGGAGAGCAACTGGCGGCCGCAGCGGGGGTCAACCGACAAAGCCAGCAGCAGGTGCTCGATCGAGAGGAAGCTGTCGCCGAACTCCTGCTTCAGCACCTCGGCCTGATCCAGCAGGGAGTTGAGGCCCTTGCCGAGGAACACCGTTTCAGCCGGCGTACTCAGGCTCGGCTGGCTGGCGAGGAAGGCCTCCACCTTCTGGATCAACAGATCGGCCTTGACTCCGGCCTTCTCGAGGATGCGGCTGGCCAGGCCCTGCTCGGCCAGGAGGGCGGCGAACAGGTGCTCTGTCTCGAGTTGCTGATGGCGCCTCTTCTGGGCAAGTTGCTGGGCCGCCACCACGGCCGCCCAGGCCTTTTCGGTGAACTGCTCGGCGGTGGGATGCATGGCTCGTTCCCTGCAAGGGATGGTGTTCCAGAACCGTATGCGGGATCCCTCAGCTTCCACAGGGTGGGCTGCCCGAATCAAATGGCGAACCAACCGAACCCGAGGCGGCGCACACTTTTAGCGTTCCATCCGAGCGCGGCGCCCCAGGCCTCCATGCCTCGTTTCATCTCCATGACCGCCCCGATAGCCATGGCCGCCGCCAACTTGAGGCTGCGCCATTGGCCGGGCTGGCTGACGGAAGCCGACGCCAGCCTGGAGAACCTGCTGAACGAGGTGCCCTGGCAGCAGGAGTCGATTCGGCTGTTCGGCCGTCGCCACCCCTTGCCCCGGCTCACCTGCTGGATGGCGGATCCCGGTTGCGACTACAGCTACAGCGGCGCCCGCCAGATCCCCCAGCCCTGGAGCCACGCAGTTCTGGCCCTGCGGGAACGGCTGGGCGCCCTGGGGGGCTCTCGCTTCAACTCGGTTCTGCTCAACCTCTACCGCGATGGCCGCGATGGGATGGGCTGGCATGCCGATGACGAGCCCGAACTTGATCCCACCGCACCGATCGCCTCGCTGAGCCTGGGGGCCTCCCGCAGCTTTCGGTTCAAACCAAAGGGCAAGGGATCTCATCAGGATGAGCGCCAGGGTCTGGAGCTGGGCCACGGCGATCTGCTGCTGATGGACCCCCCCACCCAGCAGTTTTGGCTGCACGAAGTGCCCCGGCGCCGTCGGGTGGAGCGGCCCCGCCTCAATCTCACCTTTCGGGTAGTGCGACGGCAGGGCGCTTAGCGGCTCGATCCACTCAGAGCTCAATCCCCCGGGTGGGCTTGGGGCAAAGCTTGCGAGGGCAGCCGTCCGGGCCGTAGATGGCGTCGGCGGGGGAAAGGCAACCGGCGGCGTTCTTGCGGGACACCTGGGAGGGGGGCAGGCGCTTCGGCTGCAGAAACGACTCCTGGCGGGGCACCAGCAGGGGGCAGCTGTTCTGGGCCAGACCCTCGGCCGGCAGGGCAATCAGCCCAAGACCCAGAAGCAGAAGCCTCGCCTTCATGATGGGCGCATCCAATCACCGCACTGAAGCATGGCAAGCGAAAGCCAAGAGGATCTGGTGGTCAGGCTGGCGGAGGAATCCCGCCGTTTCGACACCACCGGCAAGGATCCTGAGCGCAACTGCTGGCTGGCGGTCCACCAGCACGCCCATGGAGTGTTGCCCAGCGAATACGACATCCGGGAGGTTCCCGAAGCTCTCTACCTCGCCGTGCTGGCTTGCCGGCTCGAGGGGAATTGAGCCGGGCGGCCCAGGACCGTGGACCAAAAAAAAGCCCGTCCATCCTGGACGAGCTGAAGGAAGAAGGAAAAAGAAGAAAACGGGTGAGTTCCTGGAATCCTGGAACAGACCTGAAGCCACGGCGGATCAGCTCCAGCCCTTGCCGGCCATCTCCTCGACGTAGGCGGCCACATCGGCAATGTCAGCAGGGGTGAGCTTGCCGCCGAAAGCCGGCATCGCATTCTTTCCGTTCGTGACCTGCATGGTGATGGCCGCTTCGTGGTCGGCGCTGTAATCAGCCAGATAGGACTGGAGGGCGTCTTGCTTCAAGGTGCGCTCGGCGTTCACCACATTGCCGCCTCCCATGTGGCAGGCGGCGCAGTTGGCCGAAAAGAGCTGCCCACCATGGGCCGGATCGGCCGCGAAACTGGGGGAGGCGCCCAGCAGAAGGGCAAGGCAGAGAGCAAAGAAGCTGAGCAGGCGGCGCATCGAAAACGGGCAACGGAACAAAGCTAGAGGGGGGCCCTGCCAGCCAGGAGGGCGGGTGGCCAGGATCGAAACAATCTCGTAACCCGGCATCACGGCACGATCCTATGAATCCTGACGGCCTCAGCGCAGCGGACCCCGCCGCGGCAGCCTGGCGGTTTCAAAGGCCAGCTCCAGGGTGGGGGCCAGGCTCACCAGGCCAAACCGCTCCGGCGGGCTGATCGGATCATGCACGAAATGGCGCTGGCGGATGCTGAAGCGATCCCAGGCATTCACCTCGATCGGCAGCACCTGGATCAGGGCCTCGATCAGCCAACCGCTCAAGGGGAGCCCAAACCAGGGGCGTCCGATCCCGCGCCAGCGGCAGAGCCGCGTCACGGTGTCATCCACCGTGACGGCCGGCTGGCCGAGAACCAGGCGCCGCAGGGGCCCCTGACCGGGCTCAGGGTTGGCCTGGTGTGGCTGAAGCGTCAGGTTCACGCAAACCCGGGCAATATCCTCGGCGTGGATGAAGTGAAAGCTGGCCTCGGCCCTCAGCCAGCGGGCCAGCCACAGCCAGCGCGCCACCTCCTTGAGCCCGGCCGTGAGGTAACTGGTGGGGAGCGTGCCCCCGGGCTGCACCGAGCCGCCGAACACCAGGGTGGGGAACACCGCCACTATTCGACCCGCGAGGGGGTGGGACTCGAGTTGCTGCAGGCAGAGCGCCTTAGTCTGGATGTATTCGGTGCCGTAGGCCGACGCTTCGGGAAGCAGCTCTAGGTGGCAGTTGAGGATGCTGGCGGTGGAGAAGTAGATCACCTGCTCCAGACGCCCAGGATCGGTGCGGCCCAGCAGCTCCTTGACCGCCACCACATTGACCTGATGAGCCCGCTCCGGATCACCCCAGGCCGTGGCGGTGTGGATGATCCGCTGCGCCGTGGCGATCGCGGCGGCATGGGGCTCCTGATCGCGCAGATCGCCAACCAACAGGGTGATGCGGGGGTCGTGGCGGGGAACGGAAGTGAGCTTGGCAGGGTCCCGCAGCCAGAGCAGCAGCTCCACGTCCGACTCCCGGTAGAGCTGCTGGGCGATCGCCTGGCCCACGCAGCCGCTGGCTCCGGTGATCAGGACCCTGGCCGGAGCGCTCACCGCAGCACTCAAACAGCGGCTCCGAGCAGCTCGTTCACCGTCTTGCCGGCTTCGAAGAACACGCGGGCATTCTCCTCCGGCGTGCCCGGCAGGATTCCATGGCCGAGGTTGAGGATGTGGCGCCGTCCACGGGCCTTGCGCACGGTGTCCACCACCCGGGCTGTGATCGCCTCCGGGGTGCCGAACAGCAGACCGGGGTCCACGTTCCCCTGCACACCGAGGTGGGCTGGCAGGCGGGTGAGGCCGTCGGCCATGTCCACCGTCCAGTCGAGCGAGATGAAATCAACCCCCGTGGTGGCCATGCGCTCCAGCACCCCGGCGCTGCCGGAGATGTAGAGGATCAGGGGGGTGTCGGGATGGGTGGCCTTCACCTGATCCACCACGCGTTTCTGATAGGGGGCCGCGAAGACGTCGTAGTCGATCGGGCTGAGCTGACCCGCCCAGGAATCAAAGAGCTGAACCACCTGGGCGCCGGACTCGATCTGGTAGCGCACGTAGGTGGCGATCGCATCGGCCAGGTGGCCCAGCAACTGGTGCAGCAGCGCAGGCTCCCGGAAGGCCATCGCCTTGATCACGGCGTAGTTCTTGCTGCTTCGGCCCTCCACCGCATAGGCGGCCAGGGTCCAGGGGGCGCCGACGAAGCCGAGCACCGCCGCCTGGTTGCCGACGCTCTGGCGGAGACGCAGGAAGACCTCTCCGACGAAGGGCAGGGCCTCGGCGGGGTTCAGGATGCCCAGGGCATCCACCTGGGCCTGGCTGCGGATGGGGGGATCGATGATCGGCCCCTTGCTTTCGACGATGTCGAAGTCGATGCCGATTCCCGGCAGGGGGGTGAGGATGTCGGAGAAAAGGATGACACCGTCGGGCTGGAAGGCCCGGAACGGTTGCATCGAGATCTCATAGGAGAGATCGGCGTTCTCGGAGCGCTCGCGGAAGCCGGGATGGCGATCGCGCAGATCCCGGTAGACCTTCATGTAACGGCCGGCCTGGCGCATCATCCACACCGGCGGCCGCTCCACCTGCTCGCCTCGGGCGGCGCGCAGCAACAGGGGGAGGGAATCGGCCATGGGAGAAAAGCGGTGCCGGGGGCAGAGGCGAAGCCAGGGGCGAACCTACCCGACCAGAAGACCGCCGGCAGCGGCTTCGTCACACAGACCCTGGCTGCGCGCCCCATCCCTCTGGAACACCAGCACACTGAGCGGTGGCAGGCAGAGGTTGAGGGAGTGGCTATAGCCGTGCATGGCGGTTTCCTCGCTGAACTTGCCACCGAGATTGCCGAGGTTGCTGCCGCCATAACGGCTGCCGTCGGTGTTGAACACCTCCGCGTAGAACCCTTCCAAAGGAACGCCGATGCGGTAACAGGCATGGCTCTGGGGGGTGAAGTTGGCTACCACCACCAGCCAGCGTCCTGTGCTTTGCTCCCGGCGCATGAAGCTGATCACCGAGTGGCGGTTATCGCTGCAATCGATCCACTGAAAGCCATACTGCACGAAGTCGTCCCTCCAGAGGGCCGGCTCGCGGCGGTATAAGCCGTTGAGGTCATCGACCAGGTTCAGCAGACCCTGATGGGGGTCGTACTGGAGCAGGTTCCACTCCAGATCCCCCCAGACGTTCCATTCGGCCCGCTGGCCGAACTCCATGCCCATGAAGATGGTCTTCTTGCCGGGATGGGTCCACATGAAGGCGAGCAGGGCCCGCACATTGGCGAACTTCTGCCAATCATCACCCGGCATCTTGTTGAGAAGATTGCTCTTTCCATGAACCACTTCATCATGGCTGAGGGCGAGCATGAAGTTCTCGGTGTAGTGATACCAGATCGAGAAACTGATGTTGTTCTGGTGGAACTGGCGCAGCCACGGGTCAAGCTCGAAGTAATCGAGCATGTCGTGCATCCAGCCCATGTTCCACTTCAGGTTGAAGCCAAGGCCGCCCAGGTGGGTGGGCTGGGTCACCATCGGCCAGGTGGTGGACTCCTCGGCGATCGATAGGGCTCCAGGAAAGTGATGAAACAGCACAGTGTTGGCCTGCTGCAGGAAGCGCACCGCTTCGAGGTTCTCGCGGCCGCCATGCTCATTGGCCAGCCATTCCCCATCGGGGCGAAGGTAATCGCGGTAGAGCATCGAGGCCACCGCATCCACACGGATGCCATCGATGTGAAATTCTTCGAACCAATAAATGAGGTTGGCCACGAGGAAGTTTCGCACTTCGTTGCGGCTGTAGTTGAAGATCAGCGTGCCCCACTCCTTGTGCTCGCCGATGCGGGAATCGGCGTTTTCGTAGAGGTGCTGGCCATCGAAGAAGGCCAGCCCGTGGCTGTCCTTGGGGAAATGGCCAGGCACCCAGTCGAGCAGCAGGCCGATCCCCTCGGCGTGGCACTGGTCCACGAAGGCCCGGAACTCATCGGGGCTGCCGTAGCGGCTGGTGGGGGCATAGAACCCCGTGACCTGATACCCCCAGGAGCCATCGAAGGGATGCTCGGCGATCGGCATCAACTCGATGTGGGTGAAGCCCCGCAGCTTCACGTACGGGATCAGCCGATCGGCCAGTTCCGGGTAGGTGAGCAGCCGAGCGCCGGGCTTGAGATCGGCCGCCGCCACAGGCGGCCTTGACGTTCCATCGGCTTCGCGGTATAGTTCCTCCCTGGAGCCGTGCATCCAGCTGCCGAGGTGCAGCTCGTAAACGGCGATCGGCTGGTCGAGGGGATCGCGGCGATCACGCTGCTCAAGCCAGGCCTGGTCGCTCCAGCGGTAGTCCCCGAGGCGGGCCACCACCGATCCGGTCTGGGGGCGCAGTTCGTGCTGAAAGCCATAGGGGTCGGCCTTCTGGTGGCAATGGCCCTCGGGGCTGCGGACCTCGTACTTGTAGACCGTGCCCACCGCCAGGCCGGGCAGGAACAGTTCCCAGATACCCCCGAGCCGCCGCTGCATCGGATGGTGGCGGCCATCCCAGTTGTTGAAGTCGCCCAGCATCGCCACGCTGCGGGCGTTGGGCGCCCAGAGGGCGAATTGCACGCCGTCAATGCCATCCCGCTGGCAGGGGTGGGCGCCGAGCCGGTGCCAGATGTGGTGGTGGTTGCCCTCGGCGAAGAGATGGCGGTCGAGCTCCCCCATCCACTCCTGGCGGAAGGCCCAGGGGTCGTGCTGGCTGTGCTCAAGGCCGGCACGATTCACCTGCAACCGGTAGGAGCATCCCGGATCCGAAGCCAGGGTCGCTTCGAACAGCCAGGGATGGTGGGGTGTCGCCATCGCCTGGCTCTGCCCATCAGCCAGCAGCAGGTCCACCCGATCCGCCTCCGGCATCCAGGCGCGCACCACCCAACCACCGGCTTGGGGCTGGGGTCCGAGCACCGCGAAGGGGTCATCGTGAACGCAGCTGGCCAGGCTCTGGCCGGCTTGGATGATCCCGTCGAGGCTGGCGGCGGGAATCATGGAAGGTGCGCACATGAAAGATGAACACTAGATCGCCACGGTTGGGTGATCAGGCGGCGATCAAGCTTTGTAAGGGTTCAGGGCTTGACGGGGCCGTCCTGGCGCTTGAGCTCCTCCGGAAAGTCGATCCCGATGATGTGGTTGCTGGCGTCGAGAATCACGAAGAGATTGTCGGTGAGTCGGTTGAACTGGGTGGTGACCAACACCAGCTGCTGGTCGCCGCCCTGGCTGGCCACCACCGTCCCCCGCACCCGCTGGAACGTGCCGGTGAGTTTTTCGAGATCCTTCCAGCGGTTGAGCATGTCCTGGGGCCTGAGCTGGCCCTGCAGCTCCAGGGAGAGGAGACCGCGCGCCTCCACCACCTTCCCCTGGCTGAGCGCATTGACGAAATTGGCTGCAACCTGCTTGATCGGCGTGTCATTCAGGTCGCGCTCCCAGCCCAGCAGCCGACCGCGGTCGTCGACCACCAGCACCAGGGGCCTGGTGCCCTTGGCGGTGATCAGGTCCGCCTCCACCGTGCTGTCGTCGGCGCCCCCCAGCACCTCCTTGATCCGGCTGCCCAGGATCGGCTCCTGCAGCTGCAGCCGCTGACGAATTCTCTCGGGTGTGGTGGCCCGCTGCAGATCCGGGGCCAGCAGGTTGTAGATGGCCTGGCTGTCGTTGCGGCGCAGCCCCTCGATGATCGCTTCAGCGGCGCTGCGGGCCTGGGCCGGGTTCAGGCCCGAGGTGGCAAGAGCCGCTGGAAGCGAAGCGCTGCAGGCCAGAACCAGGGCCAGCAGTGGGGCGCGCAGATTCACAGGGTGGGATCAGACGATGAAGCCAGTCTGGCCGATGGCCAGGGCATCAGCTCCAGTGAGGCGCCAGGAAGCACCAACTGGAGGGTGATCGGCCGATGGCCTGGCCCGGCCGGCCCCAGGGGTGTCTCCCCGGTGCCGGGGTTGACGGCGATCTGGGGCCAGGCGGCGGCGGCGATTGAGAGCCTCAGCCGCTCGCCGGGCGCAACGGTGGCCAGCAGCGGTTGAAACAGAATCCGCCGCCGCTGAAACCGCAGGCACTCCGGCCCCAGGAAACGCCCCACTCCCGTGCTGATCTGAAGCACCTGAGCTCCCTGGCGCCGCACGATCGAGAGGGCGCCGCAGAGGTCGAAGCCGGGCTGATCGGCGGCAACCTCCAGCTCCAGCTCAGCTTGCCCCTCCAGGCGCAGCGTCTGGGCCATGGGTGCGGAGGTGAAGCAGGCCACATCACCGCGCCGGTCCAGGTCGCCCCGCTCCACCGGGCCGGCATCCAGACCGAGGTGGCCGCCCCGACCAGGCACCGGCCGCCAGGGGTCATGCACCAGCCAGACCTCGCCTCGGCCGGACTCCTCAGGCCCCAGCAGCTCCCCCTCGCCGGCATCGATGGCGGCGAGGCCGTTGCTGGCCAGCCGCCATCGGGGCGCCGGGGGGGCGAAAGGGGAAGTCTCCGACCAGAGACCGCTGCCGAGGTCAGCGCTGCGTTGGCGGGGTTGGGGCAACGGCGGTGGTCGATCGCGCAGGTGTTGATCGAAGAAGGCGAGCTGGAGGCGGTCGATGCCGCCCTGCCAGTCGAGGTGGGTCCAGGCCCCGATCCGCAGCAGGGGCTTGCCGCCGGCGGCAAGGCTGCGCCAGTAGAGATCGAGGCCGCCGCTGAGCTGGGCATCCCACCAGCCGCCCACCACCAGCATCGGCTTGCGCAGCAGCGCCGCAGCGGGTCGATGCCGGGTCCAGCCCCCGTCGCTGGCGGGATCCAGGCTGAACCAGCCCAGGCCCATGGCGCCGGGGTCATGACGCTCCAGCAAGGCCAGCCCATGGTCGAGACAATGGCCGCTGCGCAGGCTGCGCTGGATGGTTCTCCAGGCCACTTCATTCCCCCGACGCCGTACGGTTTCGGCGGCCAGCTGGAGAGCCCAGGCGAGGCCGAGGGCCCAGCGGTGGGCGCCCCCCTCGCTGGCCCAGTGCAGCCGTTCATCCAGGCCGGTCATCGCCGGTGCCAGGCAATCGGGCGCGAGGGCGGGGTCGTCGCTCAGCAGCTGGGTGAGCCCCTGGTAGGAAAAGCCGTAGGTGCCGAGGCGTCCGTTGCACCAGGGCAGGCTGCGGGCCCAGGCCAGGGCCGTGGCGCCATCGCGGGCCTCCTGGGCGAAGCCAGCGAAATCACCGCCAGAATCCCCCCGTCCCCGCACGTCCTGAACAGCCACCCCATAACCCTGGCTGGCGTACCAATGGGGGTGGGCGCTGGTGACGGTGGAGGCGATCGCCCGGCCATAGGGCTGGCGCATCAACAGCAGCGGCCAGGGGCCAGCGCCAGAGGGTTTCCAGATTCGCGTGGCCAGCCTCACGCCATCGGGGCAGGGCATCCAGGCGTCCTGGGATTCCACCGAAAGCGGCGGGCTCACTCAGCGAACATCGGGGCAGTGGAGGCCCACCACGTAGGTGGTGACGATCTCGGCATCGGTCGGGCTGATGTTCTGGCGCTTGGCCACCATGTCAATTGCCTGGGGTGAGGTGGAACGCACGCCCTGGCTGTTGAGCTGGCGCAGCTCGTTGCAGAGGCTCTTGGCGAGCTGGGGGTTCTGCTTCACCGATTCCAACAGTGGTGAGGCGGCCATCGCCGTGGCGACGTTGAAGAGAAAGCTGAGGGCGATGACCTGGGTCATGGCCTGACCCAGCCGATGAGACGGCCCGCGGCTGCGGGGCGAATGGCGACGATCACAGCTCACGGACAACCCATCCCAGAAGGGAATACATCTCCATTTGAGGGCTCCCTGGGCACGGCCAGGGCGGCATCGGGTCAGTTTGGGGAGCGACCGGTGGTACTGCGGGCCAAGCTGATCCAGCGCCGCACCGTGGTGGCCGTCAGCAGCGGCATGGCGGTGCCGGTGAGCGAGCGTTGCAGACGGCCGAGCTGAACCAGCAGTTGCTGGGGGGACGCCACAGCCAGCCCATCGACGGAGGCGATGCCGGCGTAGAGCAGCAGGGCCGCCTCCGCCGGCGCCAGGCCCACCGCCGCGATCAGGCGGGCCTGGCCACGCAGCTTGATCAAGCGCTGCTCGGAAGCCCCGTGGCGGGCCAGCCGCCGCAGGTCGCCATCAGCCAGCCCGGCAAGTTCGCTCCAGCGGCAGACCCCATCGGCCTCGAGTTGGCCCTGCTCCGCCTGGAAGTGCGATGGCAGCGGGCCGATCGGCCCATCGACGCCGGGGAGGCTCAAGGCAGCAGGAGCGCCACCTCGCCCTGGCTGTTGCGGGTGGCTTCGGCCAGAAGCACAGGCCGGCTGACGCCCTTCCCCACCGATTCCACCCGCCGCAGGCGCACGTGCACGAGCCCATCGGGGCTGTTACGGCCATTGCCCCGCAGGTTGAGGGCGAGCTGCTCGACGGTGGGGGCGAAGGCCTCCGGAGCCAGGTCGGGGCCGGCGGTGGCCACCACCAGGTTGGTGCCGTTGTCGAAGACGATCGGCGCCCTGACCGCCCCCTCCACCTGCACCCGCGGGTTGTAGCTGATCGCGAAGGCCAGGCAGGAGAGCGCCAGAAGGGCGGTGAAGCTGGTGATCCCCACCAACCGGAAGCGGATCCCCCAGCCCGCCACGAAGCCCGCCACCATCAGCACGGCGAGAACGCCGCTGGCGGCACCCAGCCATTTCCCCACGGCGAGCAGCACGGGATCAACGGGCATGGGGGGGCTGGGCGAGGGCGAAATCACCTTATAGATTGCGGCCACCTCAGCCGGTAACCACAACGTTCCGATGGGGTTGCCCAAGGCCGACTGGCGCCGCTCCCTCGTTTTCGGCGGTGCTCTGCTCACTGCCGCCAGCCTGGGGGGGATCTGGTTCGGCGCCGACCAGCTGGCCGGTCGCCTCTACCAGCACTGGCGCCCCCAGCTGGAGCGGCAGATCGGTCGGGGCCTGGGCCGCCCTCTCCAGCTGGGGCCCTACCAAGGCCTGCGACCCTGGGGGCTGACGATCGGCCCGAGCCGGCTGTACGCCGGCCCCGCCGACGGCTCCAGCGCTTCGGTGGGGGGCCTGGAGGTGTCGGTCGCACCACTGGCCAGCCTGCGCCAACGGCTGCCGGTGATCCAGCTGGCCGTGGAGGGGGGCGACCTCCAGCTGGTGCGCAACCCCCAAGGCCGCTTCTGGGTGTTCGGGGGCGGAGCGGCGAAGCAGCCCCCCCGACTGTCCCTCGGGATCCGCCTCGCCGACAGGACCCGGGTGCGGGTCCAGCCCTTCGGCCTCGACCTGGCGGTGGGCGGCGGCCTCGCCGTGGCGCTGCACCGCCAGCAGGTGGACTGGAACGGGCTGGCACAGCTGCCTGCTGCCCCTGGTGGCGAACCGCCGGGTCGCTTCCAGCTGGAGGGTGGGGCCAACTGGGGAAGCGGCGACCTTCGCCTGCGGCTGGGGGTGCTCGAGCAGCCCCTCGCCCCCCTGGCGCGGCTCTGGCCCAGCCAGCGCCCCGGTACCCGCCTGGCTGGGCGGCTGGCCGGCCGCCTTGTGCTGGCACGATCAGGCGGCCGGCCCCGCTGCGATGGCAGCCTGCGCCTGGGCGGCCTGATCGTGCAGGACCGGGCCTTACCGGCTCCCCTGCAGGTGGAGCGGCTGGCCCTGCGCTGCGCTGGCGATCGCCTCGCCCTGGCCAGCAGCCCCTGGACCATGGCGAACTGGCGTGGCAGCGCCTGGGGCGCCCTGGCGCTGAACCGATGGGTCAACCTGAAGCTCAGCGCCGAGGACCCGAAACGGGGGGATCAGCTCAGTCTCGACCTGCGCGGGCCGTGGCTGCAGCCACGGTTGGAGCTCGCCGGCCTGGTTCCCCTGGGTCGCGGCACCCCGGCCAGTCCGGCGCCCTTGCGGCTCAAAGGGGAGATCCAGGTGGATCGGCGACAGGCCCTGGGCCTCCAGCTGGCCAGGCTGCGGCTCAGCACAGGGAGATCGGAGCTGCAGGCCGAGGGAAGGCTGTGGCCCCGGCTGGAGCTGCGCAGCCGCTCCCTGAACCTCCACCCCTCCCTGTGGGAATCGGCCCCCTGGCTGCGGCCCCTGCTGGACGCCAACCAACCGGTGGCAGGCCAGTTGCGCGCCAGCGGCCCCTGGAACGAGCCGCGGCTGCGGGGCGTGTTCGTCCAGGCCGGCCGGACCCTGCTGGAGCTGGAAGCCAGCCGCAGCCGCGCCAACGGCATCAGGGGCGAGCTGCGGGCCCCCGCCGGGCTGCGGCTCAACCAGGCTGCCGTGCTGGGGCCCGCTAGCGCCAGCCTGGCCTGGGGCAGCAACCTGCTGCGGCTCACCGCGCTGCGCAGCCCGGAGCTGCGGGCCCGCGGCCAGCTCCCCCTGCGCTGGCAGAAGCGGCTGGGACTGGTGGCGGGGGATCTTGCCCTGGACCTCGAGGCGGCTCCCTTCCAGCTCCAACGGCTCAGCCCCCTGCTCGGGGTGGCCCTGGGCGGCGATCTGGCCGCCAGCGGCAGCCTGCGCGGTCCCCTGGGGCGGTTGCGCCCCGACCTGCAGCTGACCCTGCGCGATCCGGCCAGTGGACCTCTGCGGCTGCGGGAAACCTGGCGGGGGCGCCTGACGGCCCAGGTCGGGGCTGGGGGGGAGCTGCGCATGCTGGCCCAGGCTCCCGCCATGCCGGGGGAGTTGCAGGCCAGCCTGGCCCCTAACTGGCTGCCAAGGCAGGTGCTGCTCCGGCGGGGGCAGGGCTCCCTGCGGCTGAGCGGGAGCCCCCAGCGCTACGGCTGGCAGGCCAGCAACCTGCCGCTTGAGGGCCTGCTGCTCAGCGTGGGAGCCCGGGCAACGCCGGGCCCCCTGGGGGGGCGACTGGGCGGCCAAGGCTTCCTGGAACTCCAGCCCCTGGCGATGGGGGGGGAGATCAGGCTGGAGCGTCCGGTGCTGCTGCAACTGCAGGGGCAGCGACTGACGGCCTCCGGCCGTTACCGCCAGCAGCTCTTCCAGCTGAAGGGCAAGCTGCAACCGCTGGGGACTGGAACTGTGGCGATCACCGCCCAGGGTCGCCGGGCCGGGCCGCTGCGGGCCCGCCTGGAGGGCCGGGGGCTGCCCCTGAGCTTCTTCGAACAACTGGCGGAGGCCTGGCCCCAGATCCAGGGGGCGCCAGCACGGCCAATGGGCCCGGCCAGGGTTCTCGGCAACGGCTGGATCGCCAGCCTGGGGAGCACGATCGATCACCAACTGGCCGCCCTGGATCGGGCCCGGCAACGGCTCGACACCTTCCGGTTGGCACCGCTGGATCCCCCCCGCTTCCATCCCGAGGATCTGCGCGGCCTGGTCGATGCCGATCTCAGCCTGCAGGGCCCCTCGATCCAGGCCCTGCGGCTGGACCTGGCCGCCAAGGCCCACCTCTGGCAGAAGGGGGACAACCAGGACGAAGCCCTGCTGCTCGATCCCCTGGTGGTCACGGTGCAGGGACCCCTCAGCGGGGGGCCAGGTCGCTTCGGCGTGGAGGGGCTACCGCTCAGTCTGCTGGCCCTGCTCACCCCGGTACCGCGGGGCCTGCGGGGAGCCCTCGACCTGGAAGGCGACTACCGGCTGGCCGGAGCCCGGAGCAGGGTCAGCACCAACGTGGCGCTGCGCCAGGGAAGCCTGAACGACACCCCCCTGCGCCTGGAGCAGGCGGATGTGACCCTGAACGACGGCACCGTGGCCTTCCAGGCTTCCCTGCGCGGTGGCGACGCCGAGAACAGCGTCGATCTGATCGGCACGGTGCCCCTGGATCCGGCCACCGAGGGCCTGAGGCTGCGGGTCTCCAGCCGCGGCGACGGCCTCCATTTTCTCAACGATCTGACCACGGCGGAAACGATCTGGCGCAAGGGAAGCGCCGACCTGGAGCTGCTGGTGCGCGGCAGCCGGCGCGAGCCGGTGGCCAACGGCTTCCTCCGCTTCCGCGGGGGCGAATTGCGACTGGCTGGCCAGACGGTGCGCCAACTGGAGGCCACGGTCCTGTTCGACTTCCAGGAGCTGCTGGTGCAGGAGTTAACCGCCCGGCTCGGGGAGCGGGGGACGATCAAGGCGTCCGGTGGCCTGGGCCTCTTCGAGGCCACCCCCCAGCGCAACCCCCTGGCGGTGGAGGTCAGCGAAGCCCAGATCAGCGTGCCCCGGCTCAAGGCGCGCCTCGATGGAGATCTGGGCATCAGCGGCAGCCTGCTGAAACCAACCCTCAGCGGCGAGCTGCAGGTCAGCCGGGGCACGATCAACGGACAACAAGGGGAGCTGGCCCGCGCCGATGCCAAGGGCACCGTGCGGCCCGCGACGATTCCCCGGCTGGTCGAGCAGGGCTGGGACTTCCAGCAACCCCTGCTGCTGCTGGGCCCGGAGGTGGAAACCAGCACGGGCCTGGCCCTGCGCGAGGCAATCCCGAATTTCGCCTACCTGAGGCTGAGCGACCTGCGGCTCCGCTTTGGGCCCGACCTGCTGGTGGTGTCGCCGCCGGTGGCGGCCTTCAAGACCGGCGGCCTGCTCACCCTCAACGGCCCGATCGACAGCTCCCTGCGGGCCAGTGGGGTGGTACGGCTCCTGAGCGGCCGGCTCAGCTTCTTCACCACCACCTTCAGCCTGGATCCCCAGGCGCCGAACGTGGCGGTCTTCACCCCCAGCCAGGGCCTGGTGCCCTTCGTGGACATCGCCCTGCGCACCCGGGTCTCGAACACCCTGAGCATCGGCCGCGACCGCAATCCGATCAGCGAATTGGATCTCAGGGGTGGCTTCACCCCGCTCGATCAGCTCAGTCTGGTGCGGGTGACCCTGAAGGTGAGCGGTCCGGCCGACCGGCTGGGCGAATCAATCGAGCTGCGCAGCAACCCGCCCCTCTCCCGCGATCGCCTGGTGGCCCTGATCGGCGGCAACACCGTGGCGGGCCTCGGCGAAGGCAACGCCGGGGCGGCGCTTGCCACGGTGGTGGGGCAATCGCTGCTCTCGCCCCTGCTCAGCAGCCTCACCGAGGCCCTCGGTGAGCGGGTGAGCTTCGCCATCTACCCCAGTTTCGTCACCCCCTCCACCCAGACCAGCCAGACCGGCCAGATCAGCCGCCGCCGTGTCCCCAGCCAGCTGGTGGTCGGCAGTGAGCTGGGCCTGGACCTCAGCGATCGCTTCAATTTTTCGGTGCTGGCGGCGCCGAACCGCAGCGACATTCCCCCCCAGCTAACCCTGCGCTATCAGGTGAACGACACCGTCGGGGTGCAGGGTTCGTTCGACACTGAGGGGCGCTGGCAGACCCAGATGCAACTGTTCTTCCGGTTCTGATGCAACGCTTCCGGTTCTGATGGAGCCAGATCCCTGCCCTGACGCCATGGTGCAGATCGACGGCGAGGCGAACCCCCTTGAGCTGAGCGGCTTCGAGCTGATCGGTGTCGACCTGGGTGGCACGGCGATCAAGCTGGGCCGCTTCAGCGCCTCCGGGCAGCTCCTGGCCGAGCTCCGCTGGCCCACACCCCAGCCGGCCCTCCCCGGCGCCGTCAGCATGGCCCTGGTGGAGGCGATCGCGGCGATCGATCCAGGTAACCAGGCGGCGGCGGTGGGCATCGGCCTGCCCGGTCCGATGGATGCTGCCGGCCGGGTGGCGCGCATCTGCATCAACCTGCCGGGCTGGCGGGATGTGCCCCTGGCGGCCTGGCTGGAGCCCCAGCTCAGGCGGCCGGTGACCCTGGCCAATGACGGCAACTGCGCCCTGCTGGGGGAGGCCTGGCAGGGGGCGGCGCGGGGCTACGGAGATGTGCTGCTGCTCACCCTGGGCACGGGGGTGGGGGGCGGTGTGCTGTTAGGCGGACGACTGTTCACAGGTCACGCCGGGGCGGCGGCCGAGCCCGGCCTGATCTGCCTCGATCCCGAGGGGCCACCCTGCAACAGCGGCAACCGGGGCTCCCTGGAGCAGTACTGCAGCATCGCCGGCCTCGGCCGCCTGAGCCCCCTCGATCCGCCCGAGCTCAGCCGCCAGGCCGATCGGGGCGATCCGGAGGCACTGGCGGTCTGGGACCGCTATGGCCGCTGGCTGGGCCTCGGCATCAGCTCACTGGTCTACGTGCTGACTCCCGAGCTGGTGCTGCTCGGCGGCGGCCTGAGCGCCGCCAGCTCCCATTTCCTGCCGGCGGTGTGGCGGGAGGTGGAGCAGCGGGTGGAGCCGGCCAGCCGCGAGGGCCTGCGGATCCAGCCATGCGCCCTCGGCAACGGCGCCGGCCGGCTCGGGGCCGCCCGGCTCGCCCTTGAGCGCCTGGTGCGGCCCCGCTTGGGATGATGGAGTGATGGCCTCCACCGTTCCTGAACCCACCCCCGCCCTGCTGGGGCGCGCCGCCGGCGTGCGCCGGGCGGCGGCGGCCCTGGGGCAGACCAGCGATGCCCAGCGGCGCGCCGCCCTGGACTCGATGGCCGATGCCCTGGCGGCGGCCGCCGCCGGGATCCTGGCCGCCAACCAGGCCGACCTGACGGCGGCGGTTGATGAGGACGGCCTGGCTCCGGCCCTGGTGGCGCGGCTCAGGCTCGATGCCGCCAAGCTCGAGGCTGCCATCGTCGGCGTGCGCCAGGTGGCGGTCCTGCCGGATCCGCTGGGGCGCCGCCAGCTCCACACCGAACTCGACCGCGGCCTGGAGCTGGAGCGGATCACCGTGCCGCTCGGGGTGGTGGGGGTGATCTTCGAGGCCCGCCCCGATGCGGTGATGCAGATCGCCTCCCTGGCGATCCGCTCCGGCAACGGCGCCATCCTCAAGGGGGGGCGGGAGGCCAGCCGCAGCTGCGCCGCCATCGTCGCTGCCCTGCAGCAGGGCCTGGCGGCCAGCCCCGTGGCGCCCGACTGCCTCGATCTGCTCACCACTCGGCAGGAAAGCCTGGCCCTGCTCAAGCTCGATGGCCTGGTGGATCTGATCATTCCCCGCGGCTCCAACGAGCTGGTCCGCTTCATCCAGGACAACACCCGCATTCCCGTGCTCGGCCACGCCGACGGCATCTGCCACCTGCTGGTGGACCGGGAGGTGGAGGTGGAGCAGGTGATCAGGATCGCCCTCGACAGCAAGACCCAGTACCCGGCCGCCTGCAACGCGATCGAAACCCTGCTGGTGGACCGTCAGGTCGCCGCCAGCTTCCTGCCGGCGGCGATCGCGGCCTTCGGCGCGGCCGGGGTGGAGCTGCGCGGCGACGCGGCGGCCTGCGCCCTGGGCGTTCCCCACCCCGCCAGCGAGGCGGACTGGGACACGGAGTACTCCGACCTGATCCTGGCGGTGAAGGTGGTGGAGAACCTCGACGAGGCCCTCGCCCACATCGCCCGCCACGGCTCCCGCCACACCGACGCAATCTGTACCACCAACAGCGCCACCGCCGAGCGCTTCCTGCGGGCGGTGGACAGCGCCGGCGTCTTCCACAACTGCTCCACCCGCTTCGCCGACGGCTTCCGCTACGGCTTCGGCGCCGAGGTGGGCATCAGCACCCAGACCCTGCCCCCGCGGGGGCCGGTGGGGCTGGAAGGCCTGATCACCTACCGCTACCGGCTGCGCGGCGACGGGCACATCGCCGCCGACTACGCCGCGGGTACGCGCACGTTCCGCCACCAGTCTCTCCCCCTGTGACGCAGCCCCTCGACGCCATCCACGTGGACGGACTGCGGCTCTGGGCCCATGTCGGGGTGCTGGAGCGGGAGCGGCAGATGGGCCAGTGGTTCGAGCTGGCGTTCACCCTCTGGCACGACCTGGCACCAGCGGGCCGCAGCGACGACCTGGCCCTCAGCCTCGATTACGGTGTGGCGATCCAGGCCGTGCAACAGCTGGCCTGTGGCCTGCGTTGCCACACGATCGAACAGTTCGCCGAGCGGGTGATGGACCGGCTGGAGGAGCTGTTCGGGCCGGTGCCCCAGAGGGTGGTGCTCACCAAATGCCGGGCGCCGGTGCCGGGCTTCATCGGCCGGGTGGCGGTGGAACGCTGGCGCCATGGGGACAGGGGGGCGGATCGGTGAGCACCCGGCCCCCGCTGGTGCTGGTGCATGGCCTCTGGGACACACCGCGGCTGTTCCGGCGCCTGCAGGAGGCCCTGGCCGGCGAACGGGATCCCCTGCTGGTGCCCTATCTGCACCACCGGCTCGGCGCAACCCGGATGCTGCCCTTGGCCGAGCGCCTGGAGGCGGCCATCGAGGCGACCTTCGGGCCCAGCCAGACGATCGACGTGCTGGGTTTCTCGATGGGAGGAGTGGTGGGGCGCAGCTGGATCCAGCTGCTCGGTGGCCACCGGCGCACCCGCCGCTTCTTCAGCGTGGCCAGCCCCCAGCAAGGCACGCCCCTGGCCCAGGTCTGCCCCCCCTGGCTGCTGGGGGGCATCGCCGAGCTGAAACCGGGCAGCCCACTGCTGCGCCAGCTCAATGACTCAGCGGAGATCCTGAAGACGGTGGACTGCCACAGCATCTACACCCCCACCGACCAGATCGTGGTGCCTGGCTGGCGCGGCGTGCTGCCGGTGGGCACCCGCCAGGCCCTGCCCGCCATGACCCACCAGGCGATCCTGAGGGATCCGCGGGCCCTTGCAGCCCTGCGGGAGGCCCTGCTGGCCAGCTAAGCCAGGGCTGGCGCCAACCCCGAGTGGCGGATCAGGGCTTCAGGGCTGGGCGGACGGCCGCGAAAGGCCTCGAACACCTGCTCGGGGCTGCGGCTGCCCCCCAGACTGAGCACGGTGTCGCGGAAGCGGCGGCCGGTGGCCTGGATCTGGGGCTCGTTCTGCAGGCCCACCTCCTCGAAGGCGCTGAAGGCGTCGGCGCTGAGCACCTCGGCCCACTTATAGGAGTAGTAGCCGGCCGCGTAGCCCCCGGCGAAGATGTGCCCGAAGGAGCAGAGGGTTGCGTCCGCCTCGACCAGGGGCAGCACCGAGGTGGTGGCGGCGATCTCCAGGCGGAGCTGCTGGGGGGTCTGGCCGGAATCCGGCTGCCACTGGCTGTGCAGGCGCAGGTCGACAAGGGCAAGGTGCACCTGCCGCAGGGTGGCGAAGCCGGCCATGAAGGTGCGGGCCGCCAGCAGCTTGGCGAACTCGGCCTCCGGCAGCGGCTCGCCGCTCTGCCAGTGGCGGGCCATGCCCAGCAGGGTGGCGCGGTCGTAGCACCAGTTCTCCATGAACTGGCTGGGCAGCTCCACCGCATCCCACTCAACCCGGTTGATGCCGGCGGCCTGGGGACGCTCCACGGTGGTGAGCATGTGCTGCAGCCCATGGCCGAATTCATGGAAGAGGGTTTCCACCTCCTGGAAGGTCATCAGGCTGGGGGTGCCGGCCACCGGTGGGCTCTGGTTGCAGATCAGGTAGGCCACCGGCAGCACCGGCCGCCCCTGGGCATCGAGGGAGCGGCCCAGGCAGTCGTCCATCCAGGCGCCACCGCGCTTGCTGCCAGGCCGGCTGTAGGGATCGAGGAAAAAGGCGGCGATCGCCGCGCCGCTGGCGGCATCAACGACCCGGAAGAAGCGCACATCGGGATGCCACACCGGCGCCGCGCCGTCGGCCGCCTCGATGCGGATGCCGAACAGACGGCCACAGAGGGCGAACAGGCCATCGAGCACCCGGGGCAGGGGGAACCAGGGCCGCAGGGCTTCGCTGTCGAGATCGAAGCGCTCGCGGCGCAGCCGCTCCGACCAGAACGGAACGTCCCAGTGCTTGAGGCCAGTGGATTCCGGAGTGGCCTCGGGGGCGCCATGGCGGGCGGCGCAGGCGGCCAGGGCGGCCAGTTCCTGCTGGGCCATCGGGAAGGCCGCCGCCCGCAGGTCTTCGAGCAGGCCCTCGACCGCCTCCACCGAATCGGCCATTTTCTTGGAGAGGCTCAGCTCGGCCCAGTGGGCAAACCCGAGCCGCCGCGCCTGCTCACCGCGCAGGCGCAGGATGCGCTCGATCAGCGGCCGGTTGTCGAGGTCGGAGCTCGACGCCCGGCCCACGAAGGCGCGGTAGGCCTGCTCGCGCAGGTCCCGGCGGGTGCTGTATTGGAGAAAGGGCCCGTAGCGGGGGGCGTCGAGGCCGAGTAGCCACGGACCGGCCTCGGCGCTGGCCCCCTCGCCGGCGGCCTGGGCCAGCAGGGCGAGCAGGCTGGCCGGCAGGCCGTCCACCTCCTCCGGGCTGGTGAGCTGCAGCGTCCACTGGTTGGTGGCATCCAGCACATGGTTGCCGAAGCGGCTGGAAAGGGCGGAGAGCTCCTCGCTGGCCTGGTTGAAGGCTGTCTGCTGGTCGCTGGCCAGACCCACCCCGCGCAGGCGCCGGTCGCGGAGCTCGGCCGCGAGGATGCGTTGCTGGGTGGCATCGAGCCAGAGCGGATCTGCCGGGGCGGCCTGGTCATGCTGGGCATGCAGCCGCTCCAGGGCCTGATAAAGCACCGGGCTCTGGCTTGCCCGGTTGGTGAAGGCCACCACGGCGGCCTGCTGGGCCTGGTGGGCTTCCCGCAGCGCCGTGGTGTTGCACACGCCCACCAGATGGGTCACCACCCCCCAGCTCCAGCGCAGCCGCTCGGCCAGCTTCTCCAGCGGCTCCATCACCTGGTCCCATCCAAGGGGTTCAGGGGCCGAGAGGGCCAGCTCCAGCTGGGCTTCCAGCCCGGCCAGCTCGGTCTCGAGCCCTAGCAGCAGGAGCGGTATCTGGCTGCTCACCTGCTCGGGGTCGATCGCCCCGTAGCGGGGCAGGCCCTCGCCGACCAGCAGGGGAGAGGCAAGGCTGGTGGCGCTCATCGGCTGTGGAGACGCAGAAGCTCCATTCCAGCCGATTCAGCCGAGGGATGCGAGGCCCGCCATGGCCTCGGTGGCGTGGCTGGCGAGGTTCTCGGCAACGGCCGTGGTGCTGGCCCCATAGAGATCAATCGCCAGGCGGGGCCAGAAGCCGATTGCCAGGGTGGGCACCAGCAGCATCAGGCCGATCACCAGCTCGCGGGGTTTCATGTCGCCCACCACGGCCAGGGCCGGAATTCTGGGGCCGAAGAACACCCGCCGGCACATCGACAGCAGATACACGGGGGTGAGCACGAGGCCGATGGCTGCCAGCACCACCGTGATCGTGCGGAAGCCGGTGGTGAAACCCTCGTTGCTGGTGACGCCAAGGAACACGGTGATCTCGCTGATGAAGCCGCTCATCCCCGGCAGGGCCAGGGAGGCCAGGGAACTGGCCAGGAAGAAGGCGAAGGTGATCGGCAGCACCTTGGCCAGGCCGCCCATGTTGGGAATCGAGAGGGTTTTGGTGCGCTCGTAGAACACCCCGGTGACGAAGAACATCGAGGCGGCGATCAAGCCATGGCTGATCATCTGCAGCATGGCGCCGCTCATGCCGAGGCTGTCGATGGCGCCGATGCCCAGCAGCACGAAGCCCATGTGGCTCACCGAGCTGCAGGCGATCCGCCGCTTCACATTGTCCTGGGCGAAGGCATTGAGGGCGCCATAGATGATGTTGACGATGCCGAGCACGATCAGGGCCGGAGCCAGGATCAGGTGGGCCTCGGGCAGCATCTGGACGTTGAAGCGCAGCAGGGCGTAGCCGCCCATCTTCAGCAGCACACCGGCCAGCAGCATCGACACCGGGGCATTGGCCTCGCCGTGGGCGTCGGGCAGCCAGGTATGCAGGGGAAAGATCGGCAATTTCACGCCGAAGCCCACCAGGAAGCCGAGATAGCAGAGCAGGCCGAAACTGCCGCCGTAGGAGCGCTGGCTGAGTTCCTGCAGGTTGAGGGTGAAGCCCTCACCACCGAGGGCCAGGGCCAGGCCGCTGATCAGGATCAGCAGCGAGGCGGTGGCGGTGTAGAGGATGAACTTGGTGGCGGCATACTGGCGCTGGGCACCGCCCCAGATCGCGATCAGCAGATACACCGGCACCAGCTCCAGCTCCCAGGCCAGGAAAAAGAGCAGGAAATCCTGGGAGAGAAACACCAGCGACTGGGCCGAGGCCTGCAGGAGCAGCAGGCCAAAATAGAGGTTGGTCTTGCGGTTGATGTTCCAGCTGGCCGCCGCCGCCAGCAAGGTGACCAGCCCGCTGAGGACCACCAGGGGTGTGGAGAGCCCGTCGGCGGCGAGCGACCACTCCAGGCCGAGGAAAGGGACCCAGGCCACCCGCTCGACCAACTGCAGGCTGCTGCTGCCGCCATCGAAATGCTGGCTGAACACCCACAGCATCAGCAGCAGGTCGGCCAGAAGCACCGCCAGGGCGACGGTGCGGGGGCCGCGGGGATCGCTGCCATCGCCAGGGAGCAGCGGCAGCACCAGGGCGCCGGAGGCAGGCAGCAGGGCGATCAGGCTGAGCCAGGGGAAGCTGGCCGGAAGGCTGGAGGCGGCCGTGAGGGGCAGAAGTGCATCCATGGCGGCCAGGCAGGGTTCCGGGGAGGCCGGCGGTCCGGCGCTGCAGAATTTATCAGTTAAGTAGTTGTACCTACCTTTTCAAGGCCGGTCTTCGACTGCCTCCCAGTGGCTGCCGTGATGCTGCAGCTCCAGCACCTCCGAGCGAGAGGCGACGCCCTCCTTCTCCCAGGCCTGCACCATGGCCCGCCCCACGCTGGCCGCGTTCTCGGCGGAGGTGAGGGCCAAAAGGCTCGGACCGGCGCCGCTGATCACGCATCCCCAGGCGCCGCTGGCCAGGGCTGCCGCGTTCACGGCCCGTCCCCCCTGGATCAGGGCCCAGCGGTAGGGCTCGTGCAGCCTGTCGTGCATGCCATCGGCGATCAGATCGCCATTGCCGGTGCGCAATCCCTGCAGCAGCAGGGTGAGCGCGCCGAGGTTCACCACCGCATCGGCGATCGGCACCTGGCGGGGCATCACCCTCCGCGCCTCGCTGGTGGGCAGGCGCATGGCCGGAATGGCGACCACCACCTTCACCACCTCGTTCCATTCGCAGCGCACCACCCGCCAGCGGTGGGAGGCCGCCCTGGCGGTGAGGCAGAGGCCCCCCAGCATCGACGGCACCACGTTGTCGGGGTGGCCTTCGATGTCGATCGCCAGCTCCAGCAGCTTCTCCTTGCTGAGCGGGTTCCCCACCAGGGCATTGGCGCCGATCAGGCCGGCCACGATCGCCGTGGCGCTGCTGCCCAGACCCCGGGCCGGCGGCACCGCCAGTTTCACCCGCGCTTCGAGGCCCACCGGCTCCTCACCGGCCTCCTTCCAGACCCGCCGGGCGGAACGGTAGACGAGGTTGTCGGGGCCGCCGCGCAGGTGAGACCCCTCGCTGCCTTCGATCAGCAGATCAAAGCGCTCGCCATCCCCTTCGATGCAGCGCAGCACAAAGCGGTTGTTGAGCTCCAGGGCAGCGCCCAGGCAGTCAAAACCCGGCCCAAGGTTGGCGGTGGTGGCGGGCACATCCACCATCACCCCCTGGCCGATCCGCGGCCGCACCATGTCGTCTGCACTGCTGGAGCCAGTGTCCCACTTGCTCGATCAGCTACCGCCGGCCCAGGACTCAGCCATGCCGTCCTCCAGCAGCATGCGGGCGCGGCAGGCGGCGCTGAACAGGCCGGCCTCCGGATCGATGATCGCCATCAGGGGGATGGCCTGCAGCAGGGGGGAGAGCCGGCCCTTGGCACACAAAGGCTCGAGGAAGGCGGGGGAGCGCAGGTGATGCAGCATCTTGGGCGCTGTGCCACCGCCGAGCCAGAGGCCGCCGCGGCATAGGCACTGCAGGGCCAGGTCACCGGCGGCACTGCCGTAGGCCCCCAGCCAGAGGGCGAGGGCTTCGGCGGCCAGGGGATCGCCCCGATCGGCCGCCGAAGCCACCGCGGCGGGCAGGTCGGGGAGGTCGCCGGCCAAGGGGTGGGAGCCGGCCGGATCCCGCTCGGCCAGCAGCCAGCGGGCCACGTGGCCGAGACCGGTGCCGCTCACCACCCGCTCCACCGAAACCCGCTCCAGGCCCAGGTCGTTGGCCAGCCAGCGCTTGAGCCGCCATTCCGCCTCGCTGCGGGGGGCGAACTCGGCGTGGGAAGCCTCGCTGGCCAGGGCGATCAGGCCGCCGGGGCCCGGCACACCGATCGCCGCCCCCAGGCCGGTGCCTGCCCCCAGGATCGCCAGGGGTGGGCCGCTGGGGTGGGCCGAGCTGCCGCCGGGGCTGGCCTTGGAGCAGGGCCCGGGCCGCAGGGGCTGCTGCTGATCGGCGGCCAGGTGGGGCAGGCCGTAGATCAGCACAGCGAAATCGTTGACCAGCTCCAGCGACTCAAGGCCGCAGGCCCCGGCCAGCGCGTCCTGGTCGAGCTGCCAGGGCAGGTTGGTGACCTTCACCTGGCCGCCGATCACCGGGCCGGCCACGGCAAAACAACCGTGGCGAGGCGGCTCCTCGCCGGCAGCGGCGGCGGCGGCAAGGAAGTGGGCCACCATGGCGGCGAAATCGGCCCAGGCGCCGGAGGGGTAGCGCTGTTGGCGCAGCAACTCCAAATGGCCCGCCTGGAGGCGGTAGGTGGCCAACAGGGTCTTGGTACCGCCGATGTCGCCGGCCAGCAGGGTGGTCATGCCGCAGCGAGGGCAAGGCCGAGGGCCAGGCCGGCGGCCCGCTCCCGGTTGGCGCGGGTGGCTGCGGCGAGCAGATCAGCCACGGCCACGGCGCCGAGGTCACCGTCGCGGCGGCTGCGCAGGTTGACGGTGCCGGCCTCGGCCTCGGTCGCACCGATCACCGCCAGCAAGGGAATCTTCTGCTGTTCGCCGTTGCGGATCAGTTTGCCGAGCCGCTCACCGCTGCGATCGAGGCCGGCACGGATGCCGGCGGCCTTCAGCTGGGCCAGCAAGGTTTCGGCCACCGGCAGCACCGCATCGGTGACCGGCAGCAGCCGGATCTGCTCGGGGGCAAGCCAGAAGGGGAAATCACCGGCGTAGTTCTCCACCAGGATCCCGAAGAACCGCTCCAGGGAGCCGAAGATGGCCCGGTGGATCATGATCGGACGCTGGCGCGAGCCATCGGCGGCGATGTAGTGCAGATCGAAACGCTCCGGCAGGTTGAAATCCAGCTGGATCGTGGAGCACTGCCAGAGGCGGCCGATCGCATCTTCGATTTTGATGTCGATCTTGGGGCCATAGAAGGCACCGCCACCTTCATCCAGCTTGTAGGCCCAGCCCTTGCGCTCCAGGGCCTCGACCAGACCGGCGGTGGCCAGCTCCCACACCGCATCGTCACCGATCGACTTGGCCGGCCGGGTGGAGAGGTGCACCTCGTAGTTGTGGAAATCGAAGGTGGAGAGGATCGTTTCGGTGAGGTTGAGCACCCCGAGGATTTCAGCGGTGATCTGCTCGGGCAGGCAGAAGATGTGGGCGTCGTCCTGGGTGAAGCCCCGCACCCGCATCAGGCCGTGCATCACGCCTGGGCGCTCGTAGCGGTAGACGGTGCCCAGCTCGGCCCAGCGAATCGGCAGCTCCCGGTAGGAGCGCAGGCGGCTGGCAAAGGTGAGCACATGGAAGGGGCAGTTCATCGGCTTGAGCTGGTACTGGCGCTCATCCACCTGCATCGGGCCAAACATGCTCTCGGCGTAGAAATCGAGGTGACCAGAGGTTTTCCAGAGGCTGAGATCGGCCACGTGGGGGGTATAGAGCAGCTCGTAGCCGGCGGCGAAGTGGGCTTCGCGCCAAAACTCCTCGATCAGCAGCCGCATGCGGGCACCCCTGGGGTGCCAGAACACCAGGCCGGCGCCGGCCTCGTCTTCGATCGAGAACAGATCCAGGTCCTTACCGATGCGGCGGTGGTCACGGCGCAGGGCTTCGGCTTGGCGGCGCTGGTGCTCGGCCAGCTGTTCGGGCGTTTCCCATGCGGTGCCGTAGATACGCTGCAGTTGGGCCTTGGTTTCATCGCCGCGCCAATAGGCACCGGCCACGCTTTCAAGCTCGAAGGCCTTGGGGTTCAGCTCACCGGTGTGGGCCACGTGGGGCCCGGCGCAGAGGTCCCACCAGTCATCGCCAAGGGTGTAGAGGCTGATCGGCTCGGTGAGGCCGGCGAGGATTTCGAGCTTGTAAGGCTCGTTCTGGGCGCTGATGCGGCGCTCAGCCTCCTCGCGGCTCACCTCAATCCGCTCGAGGGGCAGCCGGCGGCCGATGATTCGGCCCATTTCCTTTTTGATCGCCTTGAGATCGGCCTCGGTGAAAGGCTCAGGGTTGTCGAAGTCGTAGTAGAAGCCGCACTCGGTCCAGGGCCCGATGGTCACCTGGGCGCGCGGGAAGAGCTTCTGTACGGCCATGGCAAGCACATGGCTCATCGAATGGCGGATGCGCAGCAGCTGGGGGCTCTCGCTGGTCTTCGGCAGGTGGATCGGGGTGGTGTCCGTTTTCACCCTGCGGCTGGCGGGTTCGGCTGCAGGGGGAGCGGCTGGCACGAAAATCGCATGAAACAGATGCCAATCCTAAGCAACGGCTCCAGCTGCAAGCCCCGCTCGCCTGGCTCGCTCGCTTCACCCGGAGGATCGAAAGTCGCTGCTGAATATCTGAGCGAAGCCTGAAACCACACTAAGAATTCTGGTGCAGTGGCTTTGTTGCAGAACGGTGGTTAAAGTTGGTGATGCTGCAGTAATCCGAGCAATGGTTATCGATTCCTTCAGCTGGAAAGTCATAAACATCTTGACAGGATGGTCGCAAAATGCTTAATGCTTGGTATGGGTGAAAACTTTTTCCCGTTACGTGATAAGCCTGCACTTGATTACCCCGGAAGCTCCGTAAAAACCTGACTCGGAGTTATAGTGGTATTAAGTTACCACCCCACTCATGGGCCGCAGCCTCATCCAGTTCCAGGAAGGGCTTTCGTTCCCACAGTTCAATGCCCTCTATGACTCTGAGGAGAAATGCGAGGCGGCGCTGGAGAAGGCGCCCTGGCCTGATGGCTTCCGCTGTCCGCGCTGTGAAAGCCAGGAACATGGAAATGTCAATGGCCGACGTCACAAGCGCTATCCGTGTCGCCACCATTGCCGCCATCAGACAACCCTCACTGCCGGCACAATCATGGAGGCCACTAAACTGACGCTAACCTTCTAGTATCTCGCCTGGCCAGGTCTATGTGGGCCGGCCCACGGCGCTCGGCAATCCCTTCAGCATCGACCGGGATCGCAGCCGCGATCAGGTGATTCAGCTCTATCGGGGCTGGTTGTGGCGGTAGCTGCAGGAGCCCGGTTCCCCGCAGCGTCAGGCGTTGCAGGCCTTGCTCCAGCAAGCCGCCAAGTGCCCGATCGAGCCGCTCTGCTGGTGCTCCCCGCTGGCCTGTCACGCTGAGGTGATTCGCTCCGCTCTCCACTTGCTCGCCGCCCAGGAGCGGGGCTGCGGCTGATCGCGGCCGATGCCGAAGCCGAGCACAGCGGCAAAGCAGGCTTGAATCACCAGGGCTTACCCCCCTCAGGTACGTCTCCAGCTCCACCTTGCGGATCACCCGCGACTCGGGCTGGTTGCTGATCTGCAGCTGGGAGGCACCGACCCGCGCCGTCAAGCGCCAGGGTCCAGGAGGTCCCTGTGGCGGCGGTGGTGGCGCCACAGGGGCCACAACCGGATCGGCCGGTGAAGTGACCAGCGGGCGCTCACCCAGCACCGAGGCGAGCAGATCACGAGTACCAGGAGGCATCAGCGCAGCTGCAAGACGTCAACACCCCTTGCCAGGGCCGGCCGTTGCCTGGCAATGGAGCCTGGACACAAGGAGCCAAGCCATGCCCGCCACCATGATCAGCGCCAGATCGATGAAGGCCCCGGCTCAGATCGCCCGGGTTCACACCAAGCCCCGCACCGGCGTCTG